>Ga0268298_10000233_pt1 | contig 73047 bp, 67 predicted proteins | sample WWTPWeurt_MetaG_FD_194462 | JGI IMG/M metagenome (GOLD analysis project Ga0268298, IMG submission 194462) | Activated sludge microbial communities from WWTP in Nijmegen, Gelderland, Netherland - WWTP Weurt | ecosystem: Engineered > WWTP > Aerobic digester > Activated sludge | place...
GATTACGCATAATTTTATTTTCATTATTTATGTTTAAAGTACGATCATTATTGTTTTTAAAGATACAAATTAAAAGATCAAAGTTAGTTTAATGTTAGGGACCGACATTGAGGTTTTAAAGATTCATTGGCTATTTTCTCCAACATAAGCAGAAATGTTATTGAATAAAGAATTAATTCAAGTTTTTACGACCCAATTCCCATGATTTTCCTTTCTTTTAGGGCAGGTGATAAAAGTCAACATACTTTTACAATTCCGTTACATCGTTTTACACGTCAAATTTAGCATTGGCTATGGTTGTATTTAGATTTGTTCTATTATTTCACTTTTAAAATTTATTATGCAAGTCTACTTTTTAGTTTTTTTACATTTACTGCAGTCTTTATTTAGTCCGTGTGATACACAATTTAATAACAAATCATCGTCTGCAAACCTGGTTTTTCAATCATTGGATGGTGGCAATACATGGAAAGATGTAAGTGGTAATTTGCCCAAAGGTATTGGAATAAACTCTGCTTTTGAAAGTCATGGAGAACTTCTTTTAGCGACTGATAAGGGGGTGTATGGCGGAGATGCTACATCCGAATTAATTCAGTGGAAGGTTGATCAGGTCCTTGGAAAAAGCATTAGCAATATTTCTAATGGTTGGGCTGGGCCTTACGCTATAAGTTATGGCAACGGTGTATACCAAAAAATTATTGGAACATCAATTTGGGTACCTATGGACAAATCTCTCGGCGACAAAATGGTTAGAACAATTCTTGAAATACCTGGAGGGATTGTATTTATAGCAAGTGACAATGGTATCTATAAATCTATGGATGGCCGAAAAACGTGGAAGAAGGTTTTTTCAGAAGGTATGGTCCTTGGTCTAATGGAAAATGATGGTGTGTTATTTGCCGCTGGTTTTAAAGGGGTCCTAAAGTCAGTGAATGGAGGAGAACAGTGGGATTGGGTATTTACAGAAGATGGCATGGCTTTTTATACAGGAATGATTGATGGTCGGTTAACAGCTATAACCAGTGGAATGGGCCCATGGGGAATGGAGAAATCAGCTCCATTTGGGATAAAAACAAACAGATTGCGCACGTCCGTTGATGGTGGAAGGACTTGGCAAAGAGCGGATGCTGGCCTTTCGAATGCTCTTTTTAATCAAGATTTATTAAAGAAAAATATGCAAAATGGTGTCCAATTCAGGCCTAGTGCGATTAAGGACATTGATCAATTAGGAGAGTATTTATATTGTAGTCTCGATGCAGGGCTTTTTAGATCTGCCGATCATGGGATTACCTGGCAGCTTATTTTTAGTGCAGATGACAATAAATCTTTTGAAACAGTAATCTTCGGAAAATCAATTTATGTGGTTTCCGTTTTTAGTGGATGCTGATAGATTCCTGAAAATACAAAATGAATCAAAATGTTTTAAAAAGAGTAGGATAAAATAAAATAGGGATTAATGTGATTTTGTTTCTAGTAGATAGAATTAAAATGTTCTGAATGGATTGATTTGAAATACTTGATTGTTAAAAAATATCCAAGTCAAAATTTAGATTTCTAAATTCCCAAATTACAATTAAAAAAATATTAATCCCTATTTTAAACTATTAAAAGATTGTAAATAGTAGATCATTTTTCAATTGTTTTGGCCTACTTTTTATTGAGTTCAATTACCGTTATTTCAGGCCAGATTCCCACTCTGCCAGCAAATGCAAGAAAACCAAAGCCACGATTTATATGAATAATTCTGCCAAATTCTTCCTTGAGTCCTGCCCAGTGTGGATAACGGAATTGAACTGGACTGAATTTAAATCCAGGAATTTCTACTCCCATTTGAGCGCCATGGGTGTGACCGGATAAGGTGAGATGTACGTTGGATGGGTGCATTTTTACTTCATTTTCCCAATGTGTCGGATCATGAGAAAGTAAAACCTTGAAATCCTTTGGGTTGGTTCCTTGAAGTGCTTTTTCGAGATTCCCTCTTTTGCCGAATCCTACTCCCCAATTTTCAACCCCCAGTAAATGAATTTTATCGCCTTCTTTCTCAAAAGGATGATTTTCGTCTTGGAGCAATTTGAATCCCATTTCTTGGTGATTTTTAATTAATTGCCGGAGATTGTTGCTTTTAGCTTCTGGAGATTGCCATTCAATATAATCCCCATAATCATGGTTTCCAAGAATGGAAAATTTACCATAAGGAGCATGAAGTGAGTTAAGCATTGCCTTATATGGATTTACCTCATCAGCCGTATTGTTTACAAGATCTCCTGTAAATACTATAACATCGCACTGTTGTTCCTGTAACAATTTTAAACCTTTCTCAACTTCCTGTGGGTCATCAAAACTGCCGGAATGAAAATCAGAAAATTGAGCAATTTTGAAGCCTTCAAAAGCAGTTGGTAAATCTTCAAAAAACAATTTGTGGTAATGTATTTTATAGTTGTATTTTCCCTTAGTCATACCATAAAGAAAGGACACAAATGGGACGCTTGCCACCATTAACCCAACTTGACTAAAAAATAATCGTCTATCTGGAAAAAAGGATTGTTCTTCTGTAGTGTTCTGGCTAATTAATTTTTGCCCTACCCCAAATAAAAACCGATAGATGTCTTCTGAAAAAAGAAAAAAGATGAAAAAGATTTTGGTAACCAGTAAGGTAACGAAAAAATTCAATGTCCAACGGGAAATCCATGTAAAATGATGGGTCTTTTTAAAGCCAAAGAAACCATAAATCATCATGAATACTAACCCCCAAGATATAATCCAAAACCCTATCGAGATTCCGGTCCTGAGGTAACTAGACGATAATCCGGCGGTAAGGATTTTTATTCCCTGGAATACATAAAGATCCAATCCAAGGAAAATGATAAACATAATAACAAAACCCATTTATTTGGAGATTTAGAAATAAGTAACGCTATAATGACAGCATTGGTTTATTAGAAAATGCCAGTGCAGTTACATAATTAGACCAGAGGCATAAAAGTTCCCATAAGGATGCCAAATAACTGGACAAACAATCAGAACAATCGGATTAGTGTTGGTTAATTAAAGAATATCCTGAGGTGTAAGATTCAGATTTACAATGATTTGTATGTTAATTTTAACTTCCTTTATAGGGTTAAGGTGTTCTGGAGTGGAAAAGCTCTAAATTTGCAGCAAATACCTCAATATGGGATTGTCGAAAGAAATATACGTTGATTCAGAAATCATGCCTTTGAAAAAAGTTATTGTCCATGCACCTGATGAAGGGATTGACAGAATCAGCCCCAAGCGAGCAGGGGAGTTGCTATTTGATGACATTGTTTACCTGCCAGCAATGCAAAGGGAGCATAAAATTTTTACCAATGTGTTAGGAATGTTTATTGGAGATGAGAATGTTCTGGAGACAGAGACTCTGATTAGGGAAGCTTTGGATGCCAGTGTACCACTTAAGGAGGAGCTTTTACAGAAGTTGGCTGAATGGGAAGAATTACCTGGCAGTGTCATCAAATCACTAAATGACATGGATCATGGTTTACTGGCAGAGGTTTTAATTTCAGGCTACAATTACCCGGAGGATCACATTTTGTTTGATCCAATACCTAATTTTATTTTTACGAGGGATATTGCATTGACCATTAAGGATCATGTGGTCATCACAAAGGCATCCAAATCAGTAAGGCATCGAGAGAACCTCCTTACACGTTTTTTCATCTATGCCCATCCACAGTTTTCTAACTTGCTAACGGATGACCGTCTGATAAACCTTAATCTAATCAATGATTTTCCGCCTTCACGAAAAGGGGAGCCTATTTCTATAGAAGGAGGAGATCTGATGCTTTTAAATGAAGACTATTTACTCATAGGTAGCAGTGAGCGTACAACGGATCATGCTTTGAATACCTTGAAGAAAATTCTATTTGACAGAAAATTGATCAAAAATATTGTAGAAGTAGATGTGCCCAAAGAACGCTCTTTTATGCACATTGACACACTATTTACGCAAATTGACCATTTAGATTTTGTAGGCTATAAACCCATAGTGAAGGACGGTCTTGGTTCATATGTAACTGTACATCGTTCATCTGGTGAAATGGTCGAGTATCCTTCTGTGTTGGATTTTCTTCATGCAGAAATAAGTCCTGAAATCAATTTTATTTGGAGTGGGGACGGTGAATCTCCTTATCAGGAAAGAGAACAATGGACCGATGGATGTAATTTGTTGACCATTCGTCCAGGCGTAGCATTAACATACGACCGTAATCCTAATACTGAGAAAGCCTTTCGCAATAATGGTTATTCAGTAATTCACGCAAATGAGTTTCTCCGCCAGGTGGAAGGGGGTAGCATTGAGCCATCTGAATTAAAGAAAACCATCATCACTTTGCCATCCAGTGAGCTTTCAAGAGCACGTGGAGGAACACATTGTATGTCATGTCCAGTTATCCGTCAAAAGATCAGCGAGTATGTTTAAACACCAGACACAAGTCAGGGTAAGGTATTCTGAGACCGATCGAATGGCTTATGTTTATTACGGAAATTATAGTTTTTATTTCGAAACCGGTAGGGTAGAAGCACTGCGATCTCTGGGTTTAAGCTATAAATCCGTGGAGGATGAATTGGGTGTTTTTATGCCGGTGATGAATATGAATGTAAGGTATCTGCGCCCATGTTACTACGATGAATTGTTGATCCTGGAAACTACCATCTTGCATTTGCCTGAACGAACCATTGAGTTTGAAACCAAAATTTTTAAGGAACAAAACGAATTAGCCAATCAAGGCAAGGTGACCCTTTGTTTTGTCGATATAAAAACCAAAAAACGGGTTAATGCTCCTGAAGTTATTGTGGACAAATTAAAATCATACTTTGATTAAGGGTGTATATAAAATAAAAAAGGCTTTGTTAGATTTTGGGCCGTTTGCACAAGTGATACAATGGTCAAAGACTCATTCTCTTCCTGGTTTTTATGGTGTAAGTATATATACGACCCTTTCTTTTATAAATTTTGAATTAAAGAAAAATGATCTGGAAACCCGCGCCAGTGCCATGTCGTATAATTTTTTTCTTGCCTTGTTTCCGACATTAATATTTTTGTTCACATTAACTGCATATTTACCAAAGAGTTGGGATTTCTTTACAACTTTAGAAAATTCTCTTAATTCTATAATGCCTGTAGGCGCTAAGGACTATCTTTGGAAAAATATTGTTGGGGCAATACGACCTAAGGCAAACAAAAGTTTTCTTTCAATAGGATTTATTCTGGCTGTTTTTTTTGCTTCTAATGGAATTCTTTCCATGATGAGCGGGTTTGACAAAACGTACCGAAGTAGCTTTCGCAAAAGAAGCTGGATTGAGAAACATTTGATAGCTTTATTGCTCACTTTTCTTTTGAGTATTCTATTGATCTTTTCTATAGTGCTGATCATAATGGGGAGTTATATATTTAATTGGTTATTTGGATTGCTAAAATTGGGAACTTTAGCCGCGCTAAGCATAAAGCTTTTGCAATACGTGATTATCATCTTACTCTTTTATACAGTTATAGATTTGATTTACCGATTTGGTCCTGCATTGCGTAAGCCGATGAAAGGGTTTTCTCCGGGTACAATTTTTGCTACAACAACATCGATTCTTACTTCTGTTGTTTTCGGGTACTTTGTTGAAAATTTCTCCTCTTACCATAAGATATATGGAGCCATATCTGCTCTAATAATAACTTTAGTCTGGATTAGAATAAATGTACTTATACTTATTCTTGGATTTGAATTAAATGCAGGAATCATCATCAATCGTGACATCAAAAGTGACATCGATGAAGCAGCTGCATTAGGATCAAACCAATGAATTTTCTAAAAATTCATTCATTGGCTTGGCATCTTTATACACCTTAAGGATTAACTTTTCTAATCCATCTTTTAGGATAAGTTCGGAATCAAAAGCACAAGTATAATAAAATGCTTTATTGTACAGTAATGGTTCAATGGCTGCTACTTCTTTAAATTCTTTTGATATTACTTTGTTCTTTTCTCCCCTGATTTCACCAAATCTTTCAATAAATGATTTGGATAAATAAAGCTTTTTAAATTCGTTAAGATGGGTAGCTATATAAGTTCTTATTTTATGTAGGATCTCTGGGCCTGGTTCATAAATTCCGGAATAGATGTGAAATCTATCCGCTCTAAACTCCAGATAAAAACCGGGAGCGCTTATCTCCTTCTTGCCAAAAGCAGTTATTAAAGCAGACATATGGGTTTTGTATGGAGATTTGTCCTTGCTGAACCTGACATCTTTATATATCCTAAAAATAGACTCTTTAGCTGTCATTTTAATTCTTGGATCCTCTTTTTGTAATAAAACAATCATTCTTTCAATAAATGTTTGAAATGGAGTCTCAACCTTAGTTTTAAACCTGTTCTTGTTTGCATTGAACCACTCCCGATTATTGTTCACTTCAAGATCGGCTAAAAAATTTAAAAAATCTACTTCAAAAAATATCATGACATTCCGTATTTTCACACAAGATAAGGAGTGTATGAAATTGTTATATACTACATGTTATTAAGCCTAAAAAAAATTACACCACTTGCACATTTATATCAATTGTTATTTTTTCTATATCGGTGACCAGATACATCTGACAGACAATCAAATCCATCCTCTCCAAATAAATTCACAATTTGTGTGCTGACCTATATAAACATTATGATAAATTAAAACCATTTATAAATTTCACCATCATTAACTAATTTTTTTTAGCATGTATTTTTCTTTCAAATCTTTTAAACCCTATGTCCATTCGAGTTCTTTTGTTCATCCTTTAGCTGCAATTACAGGGTGCGTAAGAATTGGCAAAAATGTATATGTAGGTCCGTTTGCTGCGTTGAGGGGAGATTTTGGAGAGATAGTGATTGAAGATGGCTGTAATATTCAGGAACATTGTATGGTGCATATGTTTCCGGGAATAACTGTGCACCTGGAGGAGAATGTGCATGTTGGTCATGGTGCTATTATCCATGGCGCAAGAATCGGAAGAAACTCTCTGGTTGGAATGAATTCCGTGATTATGGATGATTGTGAAATAGGGGAGGAATGTATAGTAGGGGCAATGAGTTTTATTAAAGAAAGATCCAATTTCGGTAGGCGAAGTTTAATTGTTGGTAATCCTGCCAAAAAAGTCAAAGATGTTTCTGACGAAATGATCCTTTGGAAAACCAAAGGGACCGAATTATATCAACAATTGGCGCATGATTGTTTAGAGCACTTGAAAGTAACTGAACCCCTTAGAGAAATGCCAGCTGATTGGAAAATTCCAAATGGTGAATTTAAAAGTTGGCGCCATCGGGATTAGATTTTTACCTTTGCTTTTGTGCATTAATTTGTAGTTATGAGTAATTATGTAAAGCGATACCGTCAAGACCAGCTTGAGATCATTGAATTTTTTACGGAACAAAGCAATTCTTTGCCTTCAGACATATTGAGTCAACTGGTAGATACCATTGACGACATATCTACAACTTCTGATTGTCCTATTATTCTGTTAAAAAGTGGCGGTGAAAAAGTATTTTGCGCAGGGGCTAGTTTTGATGAATTATCCTCTCTCCAAAATATGGATGCAGGCAAATCTTTTTTTATGGGCTTTGCCAATGTAATCCTGGCGATGAGGCGTTCACCAAAAATAATTTTAGGACGCATTCAAGGAAAATCAGTTGGTGGAGGGGTAGGACTTGCTGCTGGATGTGATTATGTTTTTGCAAGTAAATATGCATCGGTTAGACTCAGCGAATTGGCGGTTGGCATTGGGCCATTTGTGATAGGTCCTGCGGTGGAAAGAAAGATTGGCTTAGCTGCCTTTTCTCAAATGGCGCTAAATGCAACGGAATGGCAGACAGCACAATGGGCCAAGGATAAGGGTTTGTATCAGGAAGTTTTTGAAAATACAGAGCAGTTGGATGCTTACATCGACCATTTTTCCAAGCTTCTTTTAAGTTCAAATCCACTCGCATTAAATGAACTTAAAAAAGTGTTTTGGGAGAACACTGAACATTGGACAAAGTTGCTTCCCGCGCGGGCTGAAATTTCCGGCAGACTAGTTTTAAGTGACTACACCAGAGAGGCTATATCCAACTTCAAAAAAATGAACTAAAAACCTATTGTTTAATAACTTCCGACTTAAAAAAATATTTGTTATCGGCAATAGCATAAATAATATATGCGCCTTTAGGATAAGGATTAATGTGAATTACGGGCAAAGTATGGTCAGAATAGTTGTTATAAAATAATAGTTTTCCGTTTGGATCAATAAGCCAAACGGATAGTTGGCTCCAAGTCAGACCATCTATATTTAAAAGACATTTATCCTTAGCAGGATTAGGAGACACTCGAAATAATGCTTTGTTTGGAGAATGCTTTTGAATCCATTTACTGGAATTTGGGTTTGCATTTTTAATCATGTGTACTTTGAGTAAATATGGATTAGCTTTTGTCAAGTGGGCTTTATTATTTTGCCATGGATTCGGATCTGTTGTAGGGTTGTAAATTCCTCCGAAAATGGTACCTAAAAATACTGTGTCGTTTTTGATTTTATCCAAATCTACAATACCAGGAGCGTATAACGGAATATCACGATGAATTAAAAATTCAGAATTTGTACCAAGAAATCCCGGCATTTGGTTTGCATAAAATGATTCTTTATAACTTCCATCATTCAATTTACTTACTTTTGAAATGGTGCTTACAAATGGGACCAAAGGGTCTCTGGCTGAAATTCCAGTAGAATCGATAAAATATTCGGCCATTCCACCAAAAAAAATCTCTGACATTTCGGATGCAGAAAAGCTATAAACGCCCACTTTACTGCAGTGATAATGAGCAAATCTTTGGTTAAAATTCAAAACATCCTCATACCCATTCTTATCCAATAAAGCAATGTTCATGAATGGTCGATTTTCATTAATTAGAAAAACACCTGAGAATATCATTAATTTGACCAGACCCGGAGCAACTACAAATGGAACCATATTGTAATCTCGCCGATGAAAGTTGAATTCATCCCTGTATTCAAATTCAAAATTAACGCTTAAGGAATTAGCCCCCTTTATTAAGCTAAATATAGTGGCTAATTCATAATACTGTTGTTTAACTTGCCCTGAATTGCTTTTATATTCTCCTTCAAATAGGTTTCCACCAACTAGGTAATATTTACCATCCAAGTATTGCAATTGAGCTCCTGCCGTTCTGAATTTTGAATTTGAAATATGTTTAATGGCGTCTGTATAAACTCCCTGATTATTGACCACCTGATCCAGGATTTCCAAATCAATATGGATCAAGCTTGGGTAAGTATCATAAATTCCGGATTCTGACTGGCCATAACCGCCAATAATTACTAATTGGTTTTCATTTTGGACAAAAGAGGTTCCTGTTGCACTTAATGGTAATAATATGGAGTCAGGAAGTATAGATAAATCATAGTTTGAGATATGATTGCTCAGTGTATTCCAAACATATAATTTTTCATTGGCTCCACTTTTTTGGAATCCGGATTCTTTTTCGTGAATGCCATCCATCCTACCTCCAAAAATATACACCTTGTCTTGATATACGCCAAAACTGAAAGAATGCAATGCTGGCCAATCTGGAAGTCTAATTGTATCCACAGTAAATTCAAAAGTACTCTGGGCTTGAATTGCCATAGAATTTATCCATAGAAAAACCGTCAAACCAAGCATTTGAAGGTAGGAAAGATTAAAATGAGGCATAAATTAAATTTAACGAGCCTTGACTATTACCAACTTTCTTTGGGTAATTTGGTCATGCCGAACAATCTTCTAAAACTGTATCTACCTGTGCCATAAATGAGTACGTGAATGAGTCCGCCTATGATTGCAATGTTTTTCATAAAAAAAATGGAATGTAGATTTTGTTTGGCCGGAGGATCATCCCAAAAGGAATAAACTATAAAAGTCACAGGAACCCAATACATAAGTAACAAAGTAACCGCAAATGCTGGCCGGTAACCAATTAATAAAAATAAACCACCCACGGTCAGTGCAATAATGGTGCATATCAGTAAGAAGTCCTGATTCCAGAGAAGACCATACTCTGTCATGGTATCCTTGGTGCGTTCAAAAAACTTAAGGGAAGTAAAAGCTTCAAAAAGAAAAATAGCAGATAAAAATATCCTTGAGATCAGATCAAAAATGTCTTTCATTTGGTTTGGGATGCGGGCTGATTAGGCAGAGAATGACTGTCCGCAACCACAAGTATCTTTTGCATTTGGATTTACAAATGAAAAACCGCGATTGTTTAGACCTTCTACCCATTCGATTTGCATGCCGACAAGGTATAGTGCATGAGCCGGGTCCATGAACACTTTTATGCCATTGATCATATATTCCTGATCATTTTCTTTAAGAGTGTCAAAGCCAAGTACATAACTAAAGCCGGAACAACCTCCGCCTTTGACTCCAACTCTAAGTCCATGTACGTCAGGTATTTGTTGCTCTGTTTTAATTTTCTCTAACTGAATTCTTGCCGAATCTGTAATGATTACAGGCGTTTCTGTTAAGATTTCCATGTCTGCTTGTATTTCAAATATTAACACAAAAGTACAGAAAAATGTTCTCTTGTGTATAGAATAGGACCAATACTGTACCTTCGCATTTCAACTTTGATTATGGAGACTGTATTAGAAATTTTTAAATTAACTATTCCTGCCCTAACAGTTTTTGCGGTGGTATATTACATGTTGAGGCAGTATTTTGAATTCGAAAGGTTTAAGCGTATTTCTGAGACAAAATCTGCTAATGGTGCCCAAAGCCTGCCCATCAAACTTCAGTCTTATGAGCGTTTGGCTCTTTTTCTAGAAAGAATAAGGTTGCAAAACCTGGTTATGCGCTTTTCCACTAAAGATTTTACGCCTGAATTATGGATTAAGACTCTAATGATCAGCGTACATCAGGAATTTGAACATAATATGGTGCAACAGATATATGTCAGCGACAAATTATGGGAAATAATCCTTTTTGCGAAGAATGAAGTGCTTTATGCATTAGACTCATCCATAAATGAGAACACAAAAAACTTGGAGATTTCACAATTTTCTCAAATCCTTTTAGACCAAAAAAATGAAACTGCAGAAGTCGGAATTCAAACGGCTCTGAATGCAATCAAAAAGGAAATACAGTTAATTCTTTGATTTTACTGACACATCAACACTATCCAATCACTAAACTCGTGATTACTTTCGTGGCCGGCACGATCCTTAATGTAAAGCTCGTATCTAATAGAGTCAACAGGAAATTGAGTTGGGTTAGAACAAGGAGGTATGTTATTTGGGAAAAGACAACAAGTTGTAAAAATAAGAATAGATGCATTCCCACTTATTGGTTTTCCACCAGCTTCCGGCAAATCCGGGATCTTAAACGCATCTTGGAGTTGGTTGGTGCGCGTGTCGATAAGGAAAATGTCCTGGTTCCCACTACTTGAGCCAAATCCTAGGTCTCCGTCTCCATCCGAAAAACTAAAGTTCAGCCATATGGAATCCTGATTCAAATCACCTTGTCTCATGATTATCTTATTCGTACTGAGGTATTTTATAGTGGGGATGTCTGAAGTTTGTCCTTCATCCTTACAAGCTATCCATCCACTAAGAATCAACGTAAGCCAAAAAAGAACTTTTAGTTTATTCATTGCCTAAAATTAAATGATTTGGCCAATTTTATACTAAATACGATAAAACTTAACCATCCGAAAGTGCAAGTTTGTATACTTCAAGACATCTTTTTCGAGATTCTGCATGGTTAACTATTGGATTCGGATAGGCTGCAGTGTTGAATTCTGGTACCCACTTTTGAATGTATTCAAATTTTGGATCAAATTTTTTTTGCTGTGCCTCTGGGTTAAATATTCTGAAATATGGGGCCGCATCCGTCCCGCAACCTGCTGCCCACTGCCATCCTCCGTTATTGCTGGCCAAATCGAAATCAAGCAGTTTATTTGCAAAATAAGCTTCCCCCCATCTCCAGTCAATAAGTAAATGCTTTACTAAAAAACTTGCCGTGACCATTCTTACCCTGTTATGCATAAATCCTGTAGCGTTCAATTCCCGCATTCCCGCATCAACCAAAGGATAGCCTGTCTTGCCTTCGCACCATAGATTAAATTCTTCCTCTGAGTTCAACCAGTTAATGCGGTCATATAAAGGCTTAAACGCATGACCTACTACATTTGGGTATGCTTGTAATATCATGGAATAAAAGTCGCGCCAGATAAGTTCACTTAGAAAAGTTTCTGAAATTTTAAAAGCTTTGCGAGCCACCTCACGGATGCTTATAGTCCCAAATCGCAAATGAATCCCAAGCCTGCTTGTGCCATCCACTCCAGGAAAATCTCTTTGTTTAGAATATTTAGACAGGACTCTTTGCCAATCCTTTGCTTCAGGGATATATAGGTCCGAGGGAATAAAACCCATGAATTCCATGGAAGGTAAGGGGGTTGGTTCCAAAGGGAAGAAATGACGACCTTCCATTTCAACAGGGTAATGGATAAAAGCTTCAGAATCGCCAATTTGATTTAGCTTTTCTAACCATTTTCTTTTATAAGGAGTAAAAACTGTGTAAGTCGTTTGATCCTCTTTAAGCACCTCGCTTTTCTCAAAAAGAACGTGATCCTTATAGGCTTTTAATATAATTCCCTTTTTATGGCATATTTCATTTAGTAAATCATCTCTTTGAACTGCATAAGGTTCATAATCCCGATTTAAAAAAATTGTCTCAATATCGAATTGTGTAATCCATTTAATCCAGGCCTTATCCGGGTAATCGTAGGCAATCATTAGGTCAGAACCTATGTTGTTTAATTGTAATTTAAGCTGCCTTACTTGCTGAAAAATAAAATGAATCCTTGAGTCTTTTTTATCAGGCAAACCGTTCAATATGTTGCGGTCAAAAATGAAAAAACAAAGAACTTTTTTGCCGGACTTAATAGCTTCATAAAGTCCATGATTGTCAATAAGCCTTAAGTCCCTCCTGAACCAAAATGCAGATATTTTCATGTGTAAGAAAACAGCATCAAACGCTACATGTTTAAATAGTATGTTAATTTGTAAGATATTGACTATAAATGAGTTGAATGTTTTAATTTTGCTTTAAATACTTTCTTATGCATAAAGCTTTGATCATACTGTTTATACTGGCTTCTATATCATGGTCTTGTAAAAAATCTTCTGGTATCCATGACCCGGCATTGGCAGGTCTTGAAAGTAGTTTTAATACCACACCTAATGAAGAAAATTACGAAAAGCTGGTAACAAAATATCTCGAAATCATACAGACCGTACAGAAAAATACAGATGTAAGTGAAATTTTACTCAAAGCATCAAACGCCAGTGAAAAAATGGCAAAGAAAGATCAACAGGTAATATTTTTAAATAACCTTGTAAAAAATTATCCTGACAGGCCTGATACTAAGGACAATGTATATAAAATGATAAATCTACTCCACGCAACGGGAAGGCATGTTACAGCAGATGTTATGTCCCTTAGTTATTTGAAAACGTATTCCGGTGATGCCAAGACAGAAGAGTTGAAATCAAAATTACCAAAGGTAGTATCGCCAGAAGACTACATTCTTGATATTGGAAGATCAATTTTTGCAGACACTGCTACGGGTTTTAACCAACGAAATGCCATGAATTATGTCGATGCTTGTGAAGCATATGCAATGGTAATGCCTAAAGATCCACAGACACCTGAATTTATCTTTAAAGCTGCTGAGACTTCCAATACCCTCCGAACATTTGAAAAAAGTTTTGCGTTGTATGATTGGTTAATTGAAAAATACCCTAGCCACGAACGATCTCCGGTTGCTTTATTTATGAAAGGGTTTTTGTTTGATGGAACTCTTCACGATTCAGCAAATGCTGCAAAATATTATCAGGAATTCCTAGATAAATATCCCGAAAATCAGTTTGCCAAAGACGCAAAGATGTTGCTCCAGAATTTAGGAAAAACAGATGAAGAAGTTTTAAAAGACTTGATGGAGAAAAATAAAGAAAATAAATAAGGTCAATGGTCAATTTTATTTTGGCCCATATACCAATACCTTAGATCCCACATCAAGCATACCAAATTAAACCATTTTCAAAATTGAACACTCGAAGACCATGAGTAAGGTAGAAGTTTTCAAAGAATTTACCATTGATTGTGCTCACCGACTACCCAATGTTCCTGCAGGACATAAATGTCAGAATGTGCATGGCCATACATACAAGATAAAAATTGTAGTAGAGTCGGAATTAGACCCTCATTTAGGATGGGTAATTGATTTTCAAGATATAAATAAAGCCTTTCAGCCTGTCAAGGATACTTTGGATCACAAATTTCTTAACGATATAGTGGGGCTCGAAAATCCAACTGCAGAACATATTGCCATATGGATATGGAAGCAAATCAAAAAAGAAATAACATTCCTTAAAGAAATATGGGTATTTGAGACCCCTAGTAGCGGATGTGTTTTTAGAGGGTGAGATGGACTTTAGGTAGAAAAATGGATCATTTTAATTTTTCCAATACTTGAATATCCACTGCAGGAACCATCGAGTCTTTGATCTCTGCAAGTACTTCTAAAAAATATGTGGACTGAGTTCCACGTATCATTCTGATAACTCCGGTTAATGGTTTTAGCATCAAATTTTTATCTTCTATTTTATCTAAACCGGACTTGACTTTTTCATAGTTTAATGAATATGGGATGATGATTTGTTCATTTGCTCCAAGGTGAAAAGGTTCATTGATGTACATTTCGCCAAGAATGAATTCTTGGTTTCTTGAATGCCTACTTCTGCCGGAATTGTACTTTTCTTTTAAAACGATCTGGACGTTAAGTATGGTTGACGGGTTTATTGTACTGATAGAAAGACTGCCTATTAGTTGTTTGTCATCATTCAAAACTTCCTTTTGAAACTTTATCTTGGGCCCTTCTATTCCTAGCCAATTTTTAATTCTCTTAATCATGAATCAAAGATCTGTCAAAATGGATAAAAATGGATTTTAATTTCGACAGATTTAGTTAACTGCACTATTAAATAAATCTCTTCTGCCATGAATCTTTTAATGGGACGAGCCAGTTTTCTATAAACTGCCTTTTATCTTGCACCAAAGTATTAAAAAACAAAGTGGAATCATTAATCTTTCCGTTTTGGTACCATTCTGACATTTGCATTGCTGCAACTAGTTTAATTTCTTCCTGATCGATATAATAAAAATTCAATCGGTTAAAAAAATCTGTGTGATAAATTGTTTCAAGATTTTTTATAAAGGATACGGATTCATCAATAGAACACCCGGAGGCCGAAACTTCGGATTCATCAACCACAAGAACAACAAAATAATTATGAAGGATTCCGCCTGTGGCTCTCAATGACTTCTGATGACTTACCCATTGCGCGGTAAATGTTTGTATTCGCAATTGAATGTCCTCTAGTAAGTCATCTTCAAATCTATTGTCAGAAGGATAAATCCAGATTTTGGCATTATCGGGAAAAGATATCAAATCCATCATTCTTGCATTTTTTCAACGATTAGCTCAGAAAGATCATAAACCATAATTTCATCCTGTTGATCTTTGGATTTGATTCCATCTTGTAACATGGTTATACAGAAAGGACAATTCGCAACCACTATGTTAGTTCCGTTGGCAATCACTTCTTCAATTCTTTCTTCATTGATTCTTTTGCTGCCTGGTTCATCTTCTTTGAACATCTGACCACCTCCTGCACCACAACATAAACCATTTTTTTTGGATCGTTTCATTTCACGTATATCCATCTTTAATTGATGAATTAATGATCTTGGTGCTTCGTATTCATTGTTGACCCTTCCAAGATAACAGGAGTCATGATAACTAACAGTTTCCGAATTTGTTTCTTTCAATTTTATTCTTCCCGACTCAATCAGTTCGTCAAGATACTGAGTATGGTGCAAAACCTCATAGCTGCCACCAAGTTCTGGATATTCATTTTTCAAAGTGTTGAAACAATGAGGACAAGTACAAACAATTTTTTTAACCTGATATTGATTGAGTGTCTCTATATTTTGAAGAGCAAGAATTTGAAATAAAAATTCATTTCCTGCACGTCTTGCTGGATCTCCAGTACACTTTTCTTCTTCGCCGAGAATTGCAAATGAGATTCCGGCTTTTTCTAAAATCTGAGCAAAGGCCAATGAAACTTTTTGGGCCCGTGCATCATAGGATCCTGCACAACCTACCCAAAATAAAACCTCAATGTTCTTACCTTGTGTTGCAACTTCCGACAAACGTGGTATTTGTATCATAATTTATTTTCGTTGTAATTGTTTATGAAAGGCTCATGCTTTAGTTGTCCAGGCATCTCTTGATTCAGGGAGCTGCCAAACTGATTGGTTATTTTCCAAACTATTAAACATCGGTAACCAATCAGAAGGACCTCCTGAATTCATAAGAATGTCATAGCGTCTCAGCTGAAGGATAGGATCCATAGGATTGATCAATATGGGACAGGCTTCCACACAGGCATTACATGTAGTACATGCATAAATTTCTTCCTTACTTATATAATCAAATAAGGATTTTCCATCATCATAGGAGGTTGCTTTTTCCATCTTATTTAACTTTATATTGCGCCCAACCTCCTCTAATCTATCGCGGATGTCCATAACAATCTTCCTTGGACTAAGTTTTTTACCAGTTATATTGGCTGGACAAACAGAGGTGCATCTTCCACATTCTGTACAGCTATAGGACGCTAACAATGTCCGACGATCAAGATCAAAAATGTCTTTAGCGCCAAATGATTCAGAAGCTTCAATTTGATCATTTTGTTTCAGTCCAAGCATACCTCTTGCTTCATTTTCAATAACAGGAATGTTTGATATTTTTCCTCGAGATTCCAGATTACTGAAATAACTATTTGGAAAAGCAAGAAAAATATGAAGATGCTTTGAATAAGGCAGATATAGGATGAATCCGTAGATAACAAGCAAATGAAGCCACCATCCAGCCCTTTCTAAAATAACCAGCAATCCTTCAGATTGGGCTTGAAAAACATTCTCTGATAAAATTCCTGAAAGAAATAATGTTCCTGTACTAGGGTAGTGGGAAGGGTTGATTTGTTGCAACAATTGATCTGTTGAATTCATGGTAAATATTCCGGTGATCAATAATATTTCACCAAATAGAATCAAGTTGGCATCCAAGCTTGGCCATCCAATTAGTTCAGGTTTCCTAAAGCGCAGGACTTTAATTATGTTCCTTCTGAACAAAAACACAAACGTAGCAACAAAGGCTAATACAGATATTAGTTCAATGAAATTTATCAGAAAAGTATAAAAGCCTCCAAGAAAGCTGGCAAACATCCTGTGTATTCCAAAAAGTCCATCCAACAAAATCTCAATTAACTCCAACTGAGTGAACAGAAAAGCCACATAAATGAATAAATGGAAAATCCCAGAGACTGGACGTGAAAACATTTTTTTTTGGCCTAATGCAAACAATACCATGTTTCGAAGTCTTTCAGACGATGACCCTCCAGTGGGTTGTGGTTTACCCAAATTAATATTTTGATAAATTTCATAAAACTTACCTGTAGCTTTATAAAATACATAAACACTGATGATGAGGAAAATCAGAATTTGAATCATAATTGCAGTTTACAACGTATTTTTGAGCAAGTTAACCGGGTTACTTTAAGCGCTCAAAATAACATGATAATTTTAAATAAGCAGCAAATAGAGAAAAAAATTAGAAGAATGGCAATGGAGGTTTATGAACGCCATGCCGACCAAAAGTCAATTGTGTTGGCGGGTGTAAACCAAAAAGGCTATTTTTTAGCCAGGATGCTCCAAAAGGAATTACAGGATCTATGTAACCTTTCTGTAATTCTCGCCCGACTAAAAATTAATGCAGCAGCCCCGCTTCAGGAAGAAGTGGAGTTAGATATAGATAAGAATGTAATTGGCAAAAGTGTGTGCATTATTGTGGACGATGTAAGCAACTCCGGCAGGACGATTTTTTTTGGTTTTAAAGCATTTATGTCCACAATTCCTAAAAAAGTAGAGGTATGCGTACTCGTAGAACGGATGCATAAACAATTTCCGATTAGTGTGGATTATTTTGGCCTTCGATTGGCTACTACCATTAAACAAAATATTGAAGTCAAGTTCGAAGATGAATGCGCTTCACTTGCAGAGATGTACTGATGGATAATCATCAAAACTACTTAAACTATTTTGCCTTAGGGATTACAGTGGATGACTTTAATGCATCCATCGTGGCTTTGTAACCCAATTCGTATAATTCGTTACTGAAACTAAGTTCGAAGCGGTTGTATTTGTTGATCAATTCCGATTCTATCAGGATGTCCGCTTTAAGTTTCTCAACATTGGTGTTATTGCTGATTGTGACCTCAAGAACTCTGGTCATTATGTTGCCAAAACTGCTTAAATCATCATCGCTCCTGGGTACTAAAGGAAACAGATTTGAGGCTATAATCATGTCACAGCGATCGATTAAAGGGCTAACTGGAAGATTCATAACAATTCCACCATCAAGATATTTGCTCCCATTCATTGAAACCGGTCTAAACAAAACAGGTACCGAACATGAAGCCATAATCGGCTTATGCACTTCACCTTTTTCAAATATTTCCAAGGCCCCGGAATTCATATTTGTGGCAGTCACCAAGAAGGGAATTTTTAAATATTTGAATTCATTTTCTGGAATATACCGGTTTAACAGATTTTCAAGAAATCCCAGATTAGTAATGCCATCTTTTGCGAAACTTGTAGTTAATAGGTTGTACCACTTGACATTATTTGCCACTTCAAGAATCTGTAAGGGTTTTACGCCTGCAGCATAAAGTGAACCAACCAGGGCTCCTGCACTTGTTCCGGAAATTATGCAAGGCTCGATTTTCAATTCATCAAAAGCGGCCAACACACCGATATGAAATGAACCTCTTGAACCTCCTCCGGATAAAGCCAATCCAATTCTCACAGATTATTTTTGAATCAATAATTTTAGGGAATAACTAATGTTTTGGCCTTTCACCTTTAAAAGATATACACCAGAATCCAAAATAGTTTCAATCTCTGGTTTAAACGCTTGAATGGAAATCAACTTTCCTGTAAGGCTATAAATTTCAATGACTTGTAAATCTTCTGTTTTTCCCTCCAATCGGACGAAGTTATTAGATGGTTGTGGCGTTAAACGGATGTCGTAATTGATTTTTTGATCGTCTGTAGACGTTGTAAAACTCAAATCTTTTTTATACCTTGGATATATAAGATAATCACTGTCAAAAGGAGAATTGCTGTCAAACTGACTACCTAAACCAATTACACTCACTCTGTTTCCGAGTGGTTTGGTATTAGAAATATCTGTATTGTCATCAATCCTCATGACAAAATCTTCAATTCCATTAGAAAGCCTTACGCTAAAACTAGTCCCGTTGCCCAACCATTCAGAAGGATCAACAATGGCAAGATTAGTTAATTTTACTAAATCAGACTCTGTTGCTTCATTGAGGTCAGTTACGTTTTTCGGACTATTCAAAGTATTGCCGGAAGATACTTTCCATATACTGTCCAAAGTAATTTGGGTCAATCCTCTAAACTGGTCAATTTTACCTTGTACTATTACCTCATCACCCTCAATAACCGTGTAGCCATAATTATTGGTAGTTGAAAATACCCCCACACCTCCGGTACGATCGATAATGGTAAACTGCAATCCACTGTTTCCATTAAAATCTATACCATAAACAGTACCCTTAAGCTCACATTTTACGCCAAGGGAATCGGCAATCCCCATACTATTGTTCCCTTTTACGTTAGCTATATCAAGTCGTCTGTAAAACTTACTCGCAGGCAAATAAGGGCTGATGTCCTGGATATATCTTGGCCAAATCTGATACCCTTCAAGGAATGGTGATGTGTTATCGTTCTGAGACCCTAGTCCTGTAATATCAAAAGTCCCGGAAGGGGCTTCTTTGCTAACCAATTCACAATCATTATCAATGCGAACATCAAATGTATTTAGCCCATTGGTAACCTTCACTGTAAAACCCAATGGATTGTTAGACCATTGAATTGGATTAACCAATTGGACATTTCGGATCTTAACCAACTGAGATTCTGTGTCTTCATTTAGACTAGCAATGACCGAAGGGGGAGAAAGTGTATTGTTTTGGCTGATCCGAATAAGAGTATCCAAATTCATTTGTAACAGGCCATTAAATTGTCCTATTGATCCGCGAATGACTACTCTGTCACCTTCCGAAACAGTGTATGAATAGTTCTTGTTTGCACTGAATACCCCAATACCATCGCCAAAATTATCTATAATCGTAAATTGAAGCCCTGCTGGTCGATAATTGATTCCATATACCAGTCCTTCCAACTGACATTTTACATTTAACGAATCGCCAACCCCGCTTGCATTAGTGGATGTCACCTGTGCAACTAAATACGACGGATAAAGGATGTCATTTGGTTTTACAGTGATTCTACCTTTCATTTGATTGGAATGCGGATCACACTGATATTGATATTCGCCGATTTTATCAAATTTCTTTATGTAGCTCCAAAGACTTCCTGAAGGAATTCCATTTCCAAAACTTTCAGGGTTAGTAGGGTAAGTGGTTTGTGATCCATTGATGTTATGGGTTCCACCCAGATTAGTCCATTCAATAAACTCACCAACATTAATGGTAATATCAGCCGGATTAAATTTAAAATTGGATACTTCTATAGAGTGTTCAGCACATTCCACATTATTTGCCTGTCCGGGAGAACCCTTTAATTCATACCCTTCAATAAATCTACCGGTTACCCTGGTTGAAGGTTTCCAATACTCAAACATTCTATTGTCAGCAGAGGATCGACATAATTCCAGAGATGGACCAAATCCATCAGCAGCTGTTGGCCAGCCATTTACGTCTGAATACCTTACACTATCAACCACTGCGCCATTCTGATCCAATAAAGTAATTACTTCAGAATCGTTTCTAAGCGCTCCCGAGGTCCACTGTAAGGCCTTAAAGCCAAAAGCAGTATCAAAGCTGAGGGTATTTACACAAATTACAAAATAACTTTTAGCCTTGATCACGGTATCTGGAAACACAATATTTACAGCATCGGAGATGGAATAATCTTTGAGCGATAAATTGCTGTTGCCGGTGTTATAAAATTCAATATATTCTAATTTGTCTGTTCCGGATTCCGGAGGATTGTAACTAATTTCATTGATTATAATCTGAGCATTAGCAGAACAGATAAATAAAACAGTAAGGAATGCAATTTGTAGTAGTAATTTTCTCATTTTCAATACTTTGATATGCAAATATACAATGCTTGTCTTACCTGTCTATCAGTGTTTACCCTGATTTTTTTAAGTTCTCATGTTAATTAATGATTACCACCTTGCTAAATGCAATCCTGAATAATGAATTTAAAACGAGTTGCTTAGTAATAGATAAGTCTTCGAAAGTAGCATATTTTGTACCTTTGCTTTAGTAAAAGAGAGATCAATTAACCATACTTCAAGTGCCAAAGAAGAAATCCAGAGTTTTGTTTCAGGAAGATCAACTCCAGAGGACCATAGATCGTCTTTGTTATCAGTTAATCGAAAACTATGGCGATTTTAGTCAGAGTTGCATCGTGGGCATTCAGCAAAAGGGAGCTTTCCTGGCACAAAGAATTCATCTCAGACTTCAGGAATTGGTGAAGCCTCAACATTTTCCTTTAGGAAAGTTGGATATTACTTTTTTTAGGGATGATTTCAGATTGAACAATAAGATCCTTGTACCTCATCATACAGAGCTAGATTTTCTTGTTGATTCGCTCAAAGTCATCCTTGTAGATGATGTTTTGTATACAGGAAGGACCATACAAGCTGCACTACAGGCATTATCGCAGTATGGCAGACCGGCTTCTGTGGAACTATTAGTATTAATCGATCGAAGATTTAATAGAAGTTTTCCTATCCAAAGTAATTATTCCGGGCTCAAAGTAGATGCCCTGGATCAGGCTTATGTCAAAGTGGAACTTAAAGAAGAGGGTGGAAGAGATAGGGTTTTATTATTTGATCCGGAAACCAATGAAGAATGACCGATAAAACCTTATCAACTGAGCATTTAATTGGAATTAAGCCTTTGAATGTGGAGGACATTGAATTGATTCTCCATACAGCCATGGAATTTAAGGAGGTTCTCCAGCGACCGATTAAGAAAGTCCCTTCTTTGAGAGATATTACTATCGCAAACATGTTTTTTGAAAACTCAACCAGAACAAAATTGTCCTTTGAGTTGGCGGAAAAGCGTTTATCGGCTGATATCATTAATTTTTCATCTTCAGGTTCTTCCGTTAGCAAAGGCGAGACTTTACTGGACACTGTTCAGAACATACTTGCCATGAAAGTCGACATGATTGTCCTGAGACATTCTTCTGTGGGAGCTGCTGCATTTCTTTCGGAAAGAGTTAAGGTACAAGTTATAAATGCAGGTGATGGAACGCATGAACATCCCACTCAGGCTTTATTGGATGCTTTTTCTATTCAGGAAAAACTGGGGTATCTGAAAGGCGCAAAGATTGCCATAATTGGAGATATATTACATAGTCGAGTTGCACTTTCCAACATCATTTGCTTGAATAAACTTGGGGCAAAAATCAAAGTTTGCGGTCCTCCAACTTTGATTCCAAAGCATATTGAATCTCTTGGTGTATCGGTGGATTATAATCTCAATAGTGTATTAAATTGGTGTGATGTAGCTAACGTGTTGAGGATCCAAACAGAACGAATGGAGTTGCAGTATTTTCCATCTGCTAATGAATATGCTCAGTTTTATGGCATAACAAAAGCAAAATTAGATAATTTGGATCATAAAATAATTTTGATGCATCCTGGTCCAATAAATAGGGGAGTGGAGTTGAGTTCGGATGCCGCTGATAGTGCCCATTCCATCATTTTAGACCAGGTTGAAAATGGTGTAGCAATTAGAATGGCTGTTTTGTTCTTGCTGGCAAATAAAAGAAAAAAATAAGCTATTTCGGAACTTTAGTCCCATTTCATGTATTTATAATTTACTTAATATTAATCCGTTATTTTAGGATAATGGAATTTTGAGCCTATGAACATAAAAGTCTTATTCCTGAACGTTTTATCTATCCTCTGGTTAGGAGGCACTTTTGGTATTGCCCAAGGATATGAAATAAAAGTGAGCATTAAAGGATATACAAATGATACACTTTTACTTGGCTATCATTACGGAGACAAACAGTACATTAAGGATACGAGCGTTTCTAAAACTGGTAGTTTCGTATTTAAAGCGGATACTTTATTGGAACCAGGAATGTATTTAATTGTTCTCCAGCCAGATCATCAGTTCTTTCAAATTTTAATAGATAGGGGAAAGCAAAAATTTTCAGTTGAATCTGATACCTCAGATCTGTCAGGACACCTTAAGTTCAAAGGTTCTTCACTCAATTCTGATTTTAATAAATATATTGATTTTATCAGTGATAATCGACTCAAAGCTGATTCGATTGGTCGGTTAATCAATGAAAAAACAAACAAGGAAGAAATAACTAAGCTAAAAAAATTGTTGGAAGACATTGATAAGGCTGTAAAAGCCAAACAGAACCATATTATTGAGGCACAACCAAATAGTATTCTGAGTTTGCTTATCAGATGGACACTTGATGTTGAGCTTCCCGAATTTGATGGAACTGAAGAAGAAAAGAATGAAAAAGCCTTTTATTATTATAAGAACCATTATTTTGATTATGCCGACTTTCTGGACGATCGTTCTGTGAGGTTACCACTTTTCAGCAGTAAGCTGGAACGGTATATGCAAAAACTAACGGTACAAATTCCAGATTCAATCAATTCTTCGCTTGATTATATATTGTCCAAATGTAAGTTGGGTTCAGATTTATTTAAATATGTACTCTCTACTCAGCTAAACAACTATGCCAATTCTAAGTATGTCGGCATGGATGCGGTTTATGTTCATTTGGTGGAAGATTATTATGGAAAGGGTAAGGCACCATGGATTGACCCAGAATCATTGGCTAAAATGTCTTCGGACGCAAAGGCTCTTAAACCTTTACTGATAGATAAAATTGCACCTAATATCACCGTGTATAAACAAGATTCGACTCCGATTTCCCTACATGATGTTAAGGCCAATTATACCATATTGCTAATTTGGGCGCCTGACTGTGGCCATTGCAAACAATCTATGCCAAGTATTAAAAAATTTTATGACGAATATAAATCCAAAGGAGTTGAAATCTTTGCTGTTTGCTCAAAGACTGGTCCGGATGAAAAATCATGCTGGGACGGAGTTTCTCAGCTGGGGATGGGCGATTGGATAAATACTTCAGACCCACAACATAAATCCAAATTTCGACTGATTTATGATGTTAAAACTACCCCACAGGTTTACTTTTTAGACAAAAACAAGAAAATATTGACCAAAAAAATTGCTGGGGAGCAATTTAAAGAGGTCATGGACAAAATAATTGCATTAGAAAAAAACGAAGCGAAATAGCCGGCTGGAAGTTGCAAAAATAATTTTATATCAAATACTAACATATTACAAATAATCGTAATATATTTGTATTGATTTTGATTATTTAGATTTAAAAACACAGCCAATGAAATTTTTAAAGACCTACTCCTGGGGATTCTATGCCCTCGTCGGAATGATGCTTATAACTTCTTGTCAAAAGGAAGTTCCGGTAGTTCCATCCCAAAATCTTGATATTGCCGACAATTCTTTTGTCCGCGAATGGTATGGGCTCAGTGTCGATCTCAGTTCTAAATGTAATGGTTATGCTGAGCCAATTGTTGCCAGATCAATGAGTTACATTTCATTTACCATGTATGAAACCTTAATTCAGGGCTTGAATGGGTATCAATCTCTACAGGTGAAATTGGATGGATTTAAGGTAACCTTACCACAAGCTGAGCCTGGAAAGAAGTATAATTGGGGTATTGTTGCCAATGAAGCCACAAGCTTAATGGTGAACAGGATGTATTTACCTTCTGGTTCTTATCTATCTCAAGTGGAAGTGCTTCATAAAAAGTTTGCAGAAAAGTTCTCTTTGGGTGAAAGCCAAGAAATTATTAACCAGTCGGTAGAATTAGGGAAAGCAATAGGAAATGCGATCTGGGATTTCAGTCTAACGGATAATCAATCCGAAGCTTATTTAAACAATTATCCAAGCTCATACATTTTACCAACCGGACCAGGTCAATGGATTCCGACCTCACCGGATTATGCGCCAAGACCATTATTGCCATTTTGGTCTAAAGTAAGACCGATACTTAATAATAATGTTTACAACACTGGTCTCAGCAAGAAATTAATTTACTCTGATGCACAGAATTCAAATATCTATGCCGAGGCTGTTGAAGTGTATAATCTGAGTGAGGCGCTAAGTATTGACCAGAAGGAAAGTATTGGTTACTTCAACAGAGAGATGGATCAATCCGCTAATCCTTTAATTCATAATTTTTTACTGGCCCTTCAATTAGCGAAAGAACAACAACTAAATCTTCCTAAAACATTGGAACTTATGACTTGTCTTTCATTTGCAGCACACGACAGCTATGTATCTTCTTGGAAATTTAAATATGACCAGAATTTACTTAGAGTGTCATCCTATATCAGACAACACTTGAATCGTTTTTATATACCTCAAATGGGATCATTACCTGTACCGGAATTTGTTTCCGAATCTGCAGTGTTGTATAGTTCATCTGCAGAAATTTTATCGAAATATTTTGGGTATAGATTTCCTTTTATGGATTATACTCAAAAAAATAGAAGTGACCTTAGATCTAAAGTGAGAAGATTTGAATCTTTTACAGATTTTGCTAAAGAAGCTGCTTATACAGATATCTTCGCAGGCGTTCATTTCAGAACGAGTATCGACGCTGGTTTTGATTTAGGTTATGATATCTCAAGAAATATTTTAAATATTCAATTTCAGGTTAAAAAATAATACTTGTAGCTGTTGTAAATTAACCTGAAGTGTCCCCTGGTATTTGCCGGGGGATTTTTTTTTATGAATACCAGCAATTACGAATTTAAATAAGATTCCATATGTAATTGACTTAAGTGTTTGAAAAATCCTTTTCTTTGCATTATTTCCAGCATTATGCAAGTATTCAAATTTGGAGGAGCCTCAGTTAAAAATCCCGATGGGATTAAAAATGTAGGCAATATCATAAAACATTATGGCCTTGGCAAACCACTGATGGTGGTGGTATCTGCTATTGGAAAAACTACCAATCAATTAGAAAAAGTGGTTTCTGCTAAATTCACAAATATTGACTTAGCAAAAGGTTTGTTAGATGAAATCCGGTTATCACATGAATCATTTATAATTGATTTATTTGGGAATTTTCCAGTCGTTTTAGAGGATGAGCTTAATGAACATTTCACAGAAGCAGAATGGGTGATTGAAGAAACGAGGGAAATGTCCTATGACTATGTTTATGATCAAATTGTATCATTAGGAGAATTAATTTCTTCCAGAATATTGGCAAATTGGTTAATTCATGAAGGTGTAATTGTGGATTGGTTGGATGCAAGATCGTTAATCATAACGAATGATACCTGGCGAGAAGGCCGTGTGCTTTGGACAGAAACTAATGAAAGGATTAGAACGGAAGTGTTACCAATTATAACTTCCGGAAAAGTAGTTTTGACACAAGGATTTATCGGTTCAACTAAAGAGAATAATACTGTAACCTTAGGTAGAGAAGGATCAGATTATACAGCTGCAATTATTTCTGCTGCATTGGATGCAGAGGCAATGATCATTTGGAAAGATGTTCCTGGTGTATTGACAGCTGACCCGAAAGTATTTGATAATGTGACAAAAATTGATCGGCTATCTTATACAGAGGCTATTGAAATGACGTATTATGGAGCAAAGGTCATTCACCCTAAAACTATTCAGCCATTAGAAAATAAGAATATCCCACTTTTTGTAAAATCCTTTTTAAAACCTGAGGCTGAGGGTACTTATATTTCTGCAGATCCTGATCCGGAATATCCTCCTATAGTTGTAGTAGAAAAATCACAGGCTTTGATTCACTTTTCTTCCAAAGATTTATCATTCATTGCGGAACATCACCTTGCGAGATTGTTCAACCTATTTGAAAAACACAGAATTAAGGTTAACATGATGCGAAATACAGCCATTTCATTTACTATATGTTCCAACCACGATTCCGTAAAAATTAAAAATCTTTTGTTAGAACTAAAGGATGAGTTTAAAGTGGTTGTTGACCCGGACCTTGAACTATATACAGTAAGACATTATAGTGATGCCATGTTGCCAAAATTATTTGAAGAGAAAATAATACTCCTTGAGGAAAGAATTAAAAGTACTGTACAATTGGTTGTAAAATATGCCCCAGCAATCATCCACAGAAAATCAGAACACAGTAATTAAATTCTTTCAAAAGGAATACTATTATCTAATAGTATGTTTTCCGCTTCACATGATTCAACAATTGCTACATTGATTATCTTGGCGTCAGGATCTTCAAGGTTACACAAGGTTTCTGAAGCACAAACTTGATCGAGTAATAATAATAACTCTGTCTTTGCATCCGGATGTAAAGCTATTTCTGATTTCAGAATTTCATCAAATCTATTTATAATTAGAAGAATATCCTGTTCTTCTATCCATGATAAATCTAACAAGCAATCATATAATGCATCCATATTATTTCCAAAATATTTGGGAAATAAAAGGACTTTAGAAAATTCGTCAAATAAAGCTGGAAATGTATCACAGTGATTTCCTTCTATCATTCCTATGAAAGAATATTCGAAATCAAGCTTGTCGAGATGATCTCTAAATTCAACTAATTTCAACTTTGGCATTAGATGCTAATGAATATTTTTCGTTATGGATGCGGATAAATTTTAGTAAAGGTACGATAATGATTATTAGTATAGTAAGCAGTGCCATTAGACCCTGTGATTAATCTTTCCGGACCACGACTTCTTCCTTTTATTTTTGGATAGATATCCCATTCCCGGTAAATAATGGTGTCATAAACTGTTTTTGGCAATTTATTTTCACGATTATAAAATAACCTACCACCCACATATCCAGGCATCGTCCGGTTATTATCTTTTATATAATCTAGTACGATGTAGGCTTGAGCCGGAATCCCGAACTTTCGCTTAAAGTATGTTCCTGATTGATTTAGAGAATCACCGGAGACAATACCAGAATGAGTTTTTTCCTGGGGTGGAGCAACATCCGTTATGGCTTTATCATGTTTGCATGAATAAAAAAACAAAAAGGCCGATAGCCAAAAACAAATTTTCTTTAAATAATTGCTGATATTCACCGATTGTCTAACGTGATAACGTCTTGCGGAACCAAGCTCTGGTATTGTATCCCAGCATATACATGGTAGGTACAATGAGCAATGTAAGAAACGTTGATACTATCAAACCAAAAATTATAGTCCAGGCAAGTGGACCCCAAAACACTACGTTGTCCCCTCCTAAGTAAAACTTTGAATCAAAGTCTGTTAATAGACTACCAAAGTCCATGTTAAGTCCTACTGCTAAAGGAATCAAACCGAGTATTGCAGAAATTGCCGTTAATATTACTGGAGTAAGTCTGGTGGCACCTCCCTCAACGACTGCTTCTTGTACATCCATACCTCTTAATCTTAACTCATCAATAAACTCTAAAAGTAAAATTCCATTTCTCACAACTATTCCGGCAAGTGCAAAAATTCCGACCCCGGTCATAACTACACTTAAGGTGATTTTAAATATTCCAAAACCTAAAGCAATACCAATCAAAGAAAATAGAACTGTACTAAATATAATGAATGGCTTTACCACAGAATTAAATTGAGTGACAAGAATCAGAAACATTAATGCAAGTGCTGCACCAAAGGCTAGACTTAGAAAATCCATTGTCTCTTTTTGTTGTTCTAATTCACCAGTAAAATCTACCTCATACCCTTCAGGAATATCCATTTGAGCAACAACGCTCTGAATTTTTGAAACCACGTCGTTTGGGTTAAACCCGGGATTGACATCAGAAGAAAGATTAATTAATCTCTTCTGATTTTTACGATTAATTGTGCTTATTGAGTTTCCATATCTTACTTTAGTCAATGAAGATAATGGAACTTGCTTGAATTGTTGGGTAGCCATGTCCATAAATGCGATGTTAAGATTTAACATGCGCTCTACATTGTTACGGTCTTCTTCCCTCAATCTTAGTTGGATAGGAGCGTCGTCATTTTTATCTCTAAATTTTGAAACTTCTTTTCCAAATAATGCGGTCCTGATTTCTACAGCAACCTGTGCAACCGAAATACCTTCTCTTTGCGTTTTCTCTTCATCAATATCGATAATGATTTCAGGTTTGCTGATTTGAAAATCCGAAATAAGTTGATCCACTCCCGGGATATTGGCTACTTCAACCTCATCTTTTATTTGTTTGGATAATTTTACCAATACATCAAAGTCATCACCACTAATCTCCATATTGATCGCTTTTCCAACGGGAGGACCATTTCTTTCTTTTTCCACTGTAATTTCAGCACCAGCAATGCCATGTTTAAATTCTTCCTTTAAAGACTTCAACACCTCAGTGGTTGATTTTCCATTTCGCTCAGCAAATCTCACAAAGGCAACTGAAACCTTACTTTTATGCGGGGTAGCCACACGATCTGGATTATCAGGGTCTCCTGCCCCTAAACCAACATTTGAAATTACAGAAGTGACAATTGGATTGCTGTGCCCTATAGTATTGAGTACTCTTCCTTCAATAATTTTAGTTACACTGTCCGTCACCGTTGCATCTGTCCCCATAGGCATTTTACAATAGACGAAGGCAAAATTTGGTTCCCCATCAGGGAAGGTTTCTATAGGAGGATTAGTAGATAAGTATCCAACCCAAGAAATAATCAAAAATGCAAAAACACCCAAAACTATAAACAAGGGTCGCCATCCCTTTATAAAAATGACAAGTGTGTTTTTATAAGAATTTATTACAACTGGCCAAATTTTATCCTGAAACAAAACAATAATTCTTTCAAGAATAAAGTGGTAGAGTAAGATTAATATTATACAGAGCAATGCAAAATTTCCTAATCCTTTGCCTACACCAAAGTAACCTACAAGTGCAGTGCAAATCAAAAAAATAAAAGAATTCTTGTAGGATAACAGAGAAGTCTTTTTATTCGGTTCATCCCTCTTCATGAAAGAGACCGCAAAAACAGGATTCATGACAAATGCCACAAACAAAGATGCTCCTAAGGTTATGATTAAAGTGACCGGTAGATTACTCATAAATTTACCAATAATGCCTGGCCAAAAAAGTAAAGGCACAAAAGGCATTAGAGTAGTAAGCGTCCCGGTGAGTACAGGTATAAAAACTTCACCTGCAGCCAAATTGGCGGCTTTTTGAATGGTTAAATCTTTGTATTTATTGAATATCCTATGTGTGTTTTCAATAACTACTATTGCATCATCTACGATAATCCCTAACGCCAAGAGAAAAGAGAACAAAACAATAACATTCATGGACATATCGAAAACGGGCATTACCAAAAATGCAACAAGACAAGAAAGAGGTACAGCCAAACCAACAAAGAATGCGTTGGTAAATCCCATGAAAAACATGAGAACAAATACCACAAATATAAATCCTAAAATTACTGTATTGATCAAATCATGCAATTGCACCCTGGTATTTTCAGAAGTGTCGCCTGTTACTTTAACGGTGATCCCTTCAGGAAATTTATTCTTCTTAAAATCTTCAATAATCTCATAAATTTTGTCTGTTGCATTGATTAGATTTTCACCACTTCTTTTAATAACATTCAAAGTCAACACAGCCTTATCATCTAATCTTGCAAAGTCTTGCTTTTCTTTAAAATTGTCTCTAACCTCCGCTATATCTTTAATAAATACTTGCGTTCCGGTAAAAGATCTGACAACAATATTCTCTATGTCTGAAGGTTTGCTGAACTCACCAGTGATTCTTAGATTTCTTCTCAGGTCTTGAATCTTTAATTCCCCACCGGAAATATTAAGATTTTGTCTCTGCAAAGCACCTTCAATATCATTGAAAGTTACACCAGAAAGATTCATTCGGTACATATCTACGTTAACCTGAATTTCTCTTTCAACCCCCCCAACAATATCAACACGAGTAATTTCTTTTAGGGTTTCAATTTTATCTTTTAATAATTCAGAATAACCTTTTATTCTGTCCAATGGAAAATCGCCAGCAATATTAATGTTCATGATGGGTAACTCACTAAAATCAAACTCCTGAACCTGTGGGTCATCTTTCAAATCGTTCGGGAGATCTTTTTTAGCCTTGTCAACCGCATCGGAAACCCTCTGTTTACATACTTTTGGGTCTTGATCAGTATTAAACTCAGCGATAACAAGTGAAAAATCTGAAACGGAATTACTGCTGATTTTTTTAATTCCGTTGATTGACTTTAGTTGTTTTTCAATGGGTTTGGTGATTAGATTTTCTATGTCTTGTGGGCTGGCACCGGGATAAATAGTTGCAATGGAAACTGTTGGAATTACAATATCTGGAAAAAGTTCTTTGGGTGTTTTATTGTAGGCTACAAAACCTGCAAAACAAATCAGGATCGTAATTACGTAAATACTGGTCGAATTCTTAATACACCATTTGGTGAATCCCAATTCTTTAATATTGTTTAGTTCCATAAGATTAAATTGATAGTGAGGCCAATCGTTTAATTCTGGATCATTTGCCCATCAACAAGTTCTGAGTATCCAACGGTAATCAATCGATCACCTTCTTGAAGTCCTGACATTATTACAGATTGACCATTATACTGACTTCCTGCCTTGATGATACGTTTTTTGGCTAATAACTGACCGTCTTTTTCCTCAGCTACCAATATATAGTCCTCGCCATTGATGCTTTTTTGTATAATATTGGTTGGAACTACCAGAACATTTTTCTGAATTCCATTATTTATTTTCAATTTAACCAACTGATTTGTTTTTATTGGCAATTTATTCGGTGGAAGATTTGACTCAACAGTAATAGTTCTGTTGTTCATATTTACAGTTTGTCCAATAAAATCTATTTTACTGTTCAACTCTTTTTCTAAATCAGGGAAGTAAAGTCCTACTTTATCTCCTTTGTGAATTTTTGCAGAGTAAAGATCACTGATTTTTGCACGAACCGTTAAATCACTGTTATTGACTATACGGATTCCAGCAAAACCAGGAGCTGCTATCTCTCCAATTTTTACTTTAACTTCATCAACTGTACCATTAACCGGAGCTTTAATGTAAGTCATATTCAATTGTGCCTGAACAGATTTTAATTTCTCTTCTAATTGCTCTTTTTGATTTTTTGCCTGCAAATATTGAGCCTCTGAACCAATGTTTTGTTCCCACAAGGATTTTTGTTTGAGGAACATGGTGTTGGCCATTTCCAATCCTGTTTTAATTTCTTGCATGCCTTGACGAATTGTGCTTCCATCAAGGACAGCTAAAATTTTACCTTTCGTCACGTAATCTCCCTCCTTGACCAAAATAGATGTCACTATAGCAGGCATTTGCGGAGCAACTAAAATATTCAATTTAGCATCTACAACACCTTGAACATCAATATATTCATTAAAATTTTGTTTTTTTAAAGTATCCAATCCAACCAGCTTGGATTTAGATTTTTTGGTTTGAGCAGTGTCGGAACTTGCAATTTGCTTTTCTAACTCTTTGATTCTCAAGTTGTATTCACCCACAAGTTTGTGCAGTTCGGCAAGTTCTGACGAAGGGTCTTTGGATTGTTTTTCTTTAGGATTGCTACACGAACCGAAAAAAAGGATAGAAATGCTTACAAACGAAATGGATAATAAGTTTTTCATAAAAATCAGAGATTATAAGGAACGAAACATAAACGTCTTAAATAAATAATGGTTTTAATTCTGCAGGAATTAATTCAAAAGTCGATTATATGATCAGATTTTAAAGTGATTTTAGGAATCTATTAACAATATTATTAGGGCTATTTAGAAAGAGGATGGAACTTAATACCAAAATTACTCATCAGAATCATCAAAGAAAATAGGATCAAGCATTGGCAGACCAATGTAAATATTTTCGTCGGAATTCACAGACATCATTCTTAAAAAACCACCGGAAGCTTTTGCAATATGTTCGGCATAGGACAAAAGACTATCATAAATTTGAGAAGCAAGTTGAATATTAAGCTTTGCAAGAATGGGGTTTAATTGACTTAACTCTTTTGAAATCAATTGATTCCTTTTTTCTGTATTTTGAGGAAATCTTTGAATAGTACTTTCCAGTAATGAAGAAAAATTTAACTCCAATTCTTGATAAAGTGGCTTTAAATCAATAGTATTTGCAAAGGATCTAATTTTTACAATCTTATTTGCCCATTCTTTTTCTTTAAGGTCAATTTGACCATCCGCTCCAGCAATCAATACTGCTACAAGAGGGACGGAATTAATGAGCAAATTATATTCATTATCTGATAAAGATCGGAAAGCGCCTGATTTTGTCATTGTCCTTTTAATTAATGAAGCTCAAATTTAATAAAAACAGCAGATGTACCAAGGTAGTGGTATTTTTTTTTGAATATAAAATATTTATATACATGTACACCATATCTTTGTCCTAAAGCCTTAAATTGTGGCAGAACAAAATTTACTTTTCGAGGTAAAGACATTGACTCCTTTAATGGAGCAATATTATTCTATGAAGGCTAAGCACCCGGATGCTTTGCTGCTTTATCGTGTGGGAGACTTTTACGAAACATTTGGTTCTGACGCTGAAAAAGCGGCCCAAATACTTGGAATAGTTTTAACCAAACGCAACAATGGAGGAGTCGATATCGAACTTGCCGGATTTCCATACCATTCACTCGATGCTTATTTGCCTAAATTAGTCAGAGCCGGATTAAGAGTAGCAATTTGCGAGCAATTGGAAAAACCTTCAAAGGGTAAAAAAATAGTGGATAGAGGAATAACGGATGTTATAACCCCAGGAGTGACGTTGGATCAAAAAATATTGGATCAGAAAAGAAATAATTTTTTGGCAGCCGTATATTTTGGGGAATCTAAACCTTGTGGAGTTTCATTTGCAGATATTTCAACAGGTGAATTTTATACAGCAGAAGGTGATCAAGAATATTTAAATAAATTACTTCAAAACTTTCAACCATCAGAAGTACTACTACCTAAATCGAAGAAGAATATTTTTGATCAGTTATTTACCGATCATTATTATACCTATGCACTGGAAGATTGGGTATTCAGTCAAGAATATGCCTATAAAAAATTGTTGCATCATTTTGAAGTTAACAATCTGAAAGGATTCGGTGTCGAGAATTTAATATCCGGTCAAATCACCGCTGGAGCGATATTGTATTACTTAGAAAACACTGAAAACAAAAATCCAAAGCATCTTTCCCATTTGAGTAGATTAAATAATGAGGACCACGTTTGGATGGATAGGTTTACAGTTAGGAATTTAGAATTACTTGATCCCATACATCCGGAAGGAAAATCCTTGCTGAACATACTTGACGAAACATACACTCCAATGGGTTCGCGTCAATTACGCAAATGGTTAAGTATGCCACTTTTAGAAATTGGAGAAATTTTATCCCGACAGATGGCAGTTGAACATTTGATATCTCAGGATGAATTTGCAGATTTGCTTAAACAAAATCTAAAATTATTTGGAGATCTTGAACGACTGGTTTCCAAAATTCCCTTAAAGAGAATAAATCCAAGAGAATTAAAATTTATTCAAGGTACTTTGTCAAAAGTGTACAAAATAAAATTAGCACTTAAAGATTTTTCTAATGGTTTATTAAGTAAAATTGAACAAGCCTTAGACCCTATTCAAGAGTTGTATGAAACCATTGACAGTCAAATTTTTGATGACGCTCCCCATACTGTAAATAAAGGAGGAATCATCAAAGATGGATTTAATTCTGAATTGGACGATTTACGTTATGTGTTAAAAAACAGTAAAGATTTGCTTCTGGATATTCAAAAGCAAGAGTCAATTAACACCGGAATAAATAATTTAAAAATAGGTTATAATTCGGTTTTTGGTTATTTTCTGGAAGTGACCAATAAGTATAAGAATATGGGAATGGTCCCGGAACATTGGATCAGAAAACAGACCATGTCTACAGGGGAGCGTTACGTTACGGATGAACTTAAAAAATTAGAATCAAAAATTCTTGGCGCTGAAGAACGTATTTTACTTTTGGAAGAAGAGTTATTCTCTCAATTGGTATTACACCTTCAACAATTCGTTTTGCCACTACAAAAGAATGCTCATTCTATTGCAGAATTGGATTGTTTATTAAGTTTTGCAGAGGTTTCTAAAAAATATAATTACACAAAGCCTGATGTAAATGATTCCTTTAGGTTAGAAATTATAGCGGGCCGACACCCTGTAATTGAAAGGCAAATGAATCCTGGAGAAGCTTTCATTCCAAATGATGTTTGGATTGATCCGGATGAACAACAGGTACTTATCATAACAGGACCTAACATGTCGGGAAAATCTGCCATTCTGAGACAGACTGCCATCATTGCACTTATGGCCCAAATTGGTTGTTTTGTTCCTGCCCAATCAGCCAAAATAGGCATTATTGATCGCATATATACAAGAGTAGGTGCCAGTGATAATATTTCTTCCGGAGAATCTACTTTTATGGTTGAAATGAATGAAACCGCTTCAATTCTAAATAATTTATCTGCAAGATCTTTAATCCTATTGGATGAAATAGGAAGAGGAACAAGTACATATGATGGAATTTCTATAGCATGGTCGATTGTAGAATATCTGCATAGTAATGTACATAGGTCAAAAACTTTATTTGCTACCCATTATCATGAACTAAACGAGCTTACTAATGAGCTGCCTAGAGTAAAAAATTATCATGTTGCAACGCAGGAATTTGACAAAAAAGTCATTTTTTTGAGAAAATTAGTTCCTGGAGGATCTGAGCATTCGTTTGGAATTCATGTTGCTAAAATGGCAGGCATGCCAGAAGAGATAATTTCCAGATCAGAAGAGATCTTAACTAGTCTGGAATCCCAGCGCGGGTCAAAAAAAACTATGGATTCTTCAAATGATTTTGAAATAACCAACAATAGGCAACTAAGTATTTTACAAATTGGTTTTAATGAAGAAAAGGATATCTTAACCGAACTAAAAAAACTAGACGTATCTGCGATGTCACCAGTAGAATGTCTGTTAAAATTAATGGATTGGAACAAAAAAATAAACAATATCTAAATTCTTAGCCTCAAACCAAATTGCCACGCGGTAAAACAATCCCGAGCATCTTTGCCTAGCAAATTTGTAAAGTCTTGTTGAAGTACAAATCCATACTTTTTATATCCAACCAAGTACTCTATACCAAATGATATTGGATGTACTCCAATATGATTCCTATAAATAAGCTGACTTTTATTTACTACTGAATTATCAAAATTAAAGACCTGTTTGGAAAGCATCAAAAGTTTCATATAACTGTTTACATTCAACCATAATTTATTAATTCTGACATCTAAGCCAAAAGGTATTTTTAAATAAGACCCTGAAATTTTTATTTTATCAATACCCATACCAGTAACATCTAAAAACATAGGATTTTTGCCTGCCTCATTAAGCGACAATCTGGCTAAATTAGTTGTCTGTGTCATTGAAAAATAATTAAATAGAAAACCATAGGATAATCCTATTTTACTATTTGTGGAACCAATTCTTGTCCTAATCATTAAACCAATGTCTTGAGGAATGCGCACACTATGCCAAAGATTAGTGTTTGGATTCAATCCAATATTACTTTTCCCTCCCTTTAAAAATGAGCTACCTATTCCTAAAATAATATTCCAACTCGATCTTTTTGAGTCGGACCCGGATAGAATTTTGGTTGCTGTCATTACAGGATTAAATTTTTTCTTATTATCGAATTCAAAAGCAGGATCTTCCTTTTTACTGTTATCTTCCGGAAGTTCGGAAATGATTTCATTAATTGTTTGGTTTTGCACTGAAGAATCAACAAAAACAGCTTCTTTATTGGCAAGATAAATGGAATCTAAAATGGGTAAAGCCTCATTGTAAATGTATGCACTAAAATAATTAATTTGATCACTCAACCTGCTCATTGCAACTTGATATTCCACATTGTTTATTTTCTTTTGCTCGAACTGATCTTCAAAAAAAGAAATGCTGTCTGCAAATAGCTTAATCTCTTTACTGTAAATTCTAATTTGATCCACCGAAGACTGGGCTTTAATAGAAAATAACAAAAGCAATTGCGCCAAAACAAGAACTACCGTAAATTTTATAGTTTTAGAAATCATCATACCCAAAGATATGTATTTAATCTATCGAAATTCAAAATTAAGCTTTTTTACATCCTGGGAAAAGGGTTAAGGATAGTAGTGCCGGATGGTCAGAAAACAAAAAGGATAATTAAAAACTTATATAATAATATATAATATATGTTTAGATTTGCAAAAAATCCGCAATCCATATGGAAGCCTACCACAATTTACTCCGTAAAGTATTAAACGAAGGAGTATTAAGGTCAGACCGCACTGGAGTAGGTACTAAAAGTATTTTTGGATATCAGATGAGGTTTGATTTGACTGAGGGTTTCCCACTGGTCACTACTAAAAAGTTGCATTTAAAATCAATTATTTATGAGTTGCTTTGGTTTTTAAAGGGGGATACCAACATAGCTTATCTTAATAGAAATAATGTGTCTATATGGGATGAATGGGCGGATTCAAACGGTGATCTTGGGCCAGTATATGGGAAACAATGGAGGGCATGGGAAAAAGCAGATGGTTCTACCATCGATCAGGTTGAACAACTGGTCAGCCAGATTAAGAAAGACCCGAATTCCCGCAGGTTAATAATTTCTGCCTGGAATGTTGGTGAACTGTCAAAAATGGCCTTAAGTCCATGTCATTGTCTTTTTCAGTTTTACGTAGCAGAGGGAAAATTATCTTGCCAATTGTATCAAAGAAGCGCTGATGTTTTTTTAGGAGTTCCTTTTAACATTGCTTCCTATGCCTTGTTAACTATGATGATAGCTCAGGTTTGCAATCTGGAGGTAGGGGAGTTTGTCCATACTTTTGGGGATGTCCATTTGTATACAAATCATTTTGAACAAGCAAAGGAGCAACTCACTAGAATCCCACACAAATTGCCAAATATTATATTAAATAAAAATATTAATAATATATTAGAATTTGATTTTGAAGATTTTACGCTTGAAAATTATCAATATTATCCGGCAATTAAAGCCCCAATAGCCATATAAATTTAACAGTGTTTTAACGATGCAAAAAGTAATAAGTGGAACTAAATTTAAATTTTTACAAAAATTTGATTCGAAACTAGGGGGTAATTTTTTGAATTTTGGTTTTTCGGATTACTTTTGCACCAAAGTAAGTGCGAATATTTAACTTTTAAGTTTTATAAATTTGTATTCATCTATTTTTCAATATCTTATGAGCTGCAAAAAGGTTCTTAACGCATTCTTTATCTTGTTCTTCACTGCTGCAGTTCTTCAAGCTGCACCAGATATTGAACTTGGTAAAACCTCCTTTAAAAACAATTGTGGTAGCTGTCACAATAAAAATATGAAGGACAATCTCACCGGACCCGCTTTGGCAGGGGTGAGTGAACGGTGGGCTGCCTACCCGAAAACTGATCTCTACAAGTGGATCAGAAATTCTCAGGGAATGATTGCCTCAGGTCATCCAAAAGCGGTTGAGCTTTGGAGTAAGTACAAGCCGGTAATTATGACCTCTTTTCCCAATCTGAGTGATGATGAAATAGAAAGTTTACTTCTCTATATTGATGGAGTTGCAGCAGGAACATATCCTCCTAAAACTGCAAATGCTTCCGGTACAGGCACAGGTACTGCTGCAACCGGGCCTGTATCCAATGTTTGGTTGTATCTCATTTTCGCACTTTTGATAGTTTTATCCCTATTTCTCTGGAACTTAACCAGTGAATTGAATCACACGAAAAATGTCTCTTCGGTTGGCTCAGATTCAAAAAGAGTTACCCTTTGGGATCAACTTATCAGCAAATCTGTTATCACTTTTGTATTGTTTGGATTAATTCTTTTTGGTGGTTATACTACCGTGAATAATGCAATATCACTTGGAAGACAGCAAAATTACGCTCCTAAACAACCAATAAAGTTCAGCCATCAAACCCATGCCGGCCTGCATAAAATTGATTGTAACTATTGTCATGACGGCGCCAGAAGAAGTAAGCATAGCGTAATTCCTCCCGCAAGTACTTGTATGAATTGTCACAAGGCCATTAAAAAAGGGTCTAAATATGGGACTGCCGAGATAACTAAGATATATGCATCCATAGGCTTTGATCCAACCACCGACAAGTACATTGATAATTACTCTTCATTGAGCAATGAGGAAATTGAAAAGATTTACACAAAATGGATTGGTGATGAATACAAAAAGGATAATAAAACAGGTTCTTTAGGCCCAGATGCCATACAGGAAGTCCAAAAACAATGGTCTGATATAAAAGAATCCTTAACTCATGAAGCAAAACCTAATGTTTCAGGTCCAATTGAATGGATAAGGATCCATAATCTTCCAGATCATGTTTACTTTAACCATTCTCAACACGTTTCAATTGGCAAAATTGAGTGTCAGAAATGTCATGGGAAAGTTGAAGAAATGGAATTGTTGCGTCAATATTCTCCATTATCTATGGGATGGTGCATTAATTGCCATAGACAAACAGATGTAAAGTTTCAGGATAATGCCTACTATAATAGCTATAAAGCTTACCATGATGAAATTAAAAGTGGAAGCAGGTCATCCGTAAAAGTTTCCGATATCGGAGGTTTAGAATGTCAAAAATGTCATTATTGATTTTAATGTAAGATAAATGAAGAACCACAATCAAATCACCTGGGTAAGTGACAAGGATCTTATAAATGATCCAGTGTTTTTGGCCGAAACTGAATCAGAAGTAAATCAAGTGGCCATTGATACACTTTTGGAGGATGAAAGGACTCCTGAACTTACTGCAAACAGAAGGGATTTTCTGAAATTATTAGGATTCGGAATTAGTGCAGCCACTATGGCTTCCTGCGAAATCCCAGTAAAAAGAGCCATTCCTTATGTGATTGCTCCCGATGAAATTGTTCCAGGAATAGCAAATTATTATGCCTCGTCTTTTGTAAATGGCGGAGATTATTGTTCGATTTTGGTTAAAACCAGAGAAGGAAGACCAATCAAAATTGAAGGAAATGCTTTATCCTCTATTACAAAAGGAGGAACATCAGCCCGTGTTCAGGCTTCTGTTCTTTCCTTATATGACATAAACAGGTTACAGTTTCCTGCTGGTTTTGATGGGACTACACTTAAAGAACTAAGTTGGCAAGATATAGACAAAGAAATAATTGGTAAACTTAATCCCGCTTCTAAAATAAGAATTTTAAGCGGGACAATCATGAGCCCATCAGCAAAACGTGCTGTTCAAGATTTCTGTGCTAAATTTCCGGCTTCCAAACATATTTCTTATGACCCTATTTCAAGTGCTGCACTCTTGCAGGCTACACAGGATTGTTTTGGTGAAAGGGTGGTGCCAGAATATCGATTTGATCTTGCCGAAACAATTGTAAGTTTCAATGCTGATTTTTTAGGTACCTGGATCTCACCAATTGAATATGCAGCCCAATATGTTACGAGAAGGACAATCAATCCTGAAAATCCTAGCATGTCAAAGCATTTTCAGGTTGAATCTCAAATGTCCCTAAGTGGCTCTAATGCCGATAACAGAATTTTAGTAAAACCATCTGAATTAGGTGCTGCAATTGCATTTTTATACAATGAAATTGCCTCAAAAACTGGTGGAACCGCCACAAGCGGACCTGCCTTAAATGAAAAAGCTAAAAAAGCCTTATCGATAGCCGCAGATGCGCTTTTGTCTAATAAAGGTAAATCATTGGTGGTCTCGGCTTCTAATAACGTTGCCGAACAAACTCTGATTCACGCAATTAATCAATTATTAGGAAATATAGGATTAACGGTCAATTTTTCCAATGCATCTTATCAACGACAAGGCAATGATTTGCAACTTAGTGAGTTGATTAACGAAATGAATGCAGGTTCGGTAGATGCATTATTTGTTTGGAATTCCAATCCTTGCTATGATCTCCCAATGGCAGATCGATTTAAGAGTGGTATGGAAAAAGTTGCCTTAAAAGTTAGTTTCAATTCTCTTTTAGATGAAACTACCTCGCTTTGTAATTATATAGCCCCTGATCATCATTTTCTAGAGTCATGGGGTGATGTAGAGCCAAAAAGAGGACATTATTCTTTAATGCAACCTGCCATAAATCCCATCTTTAATACACGTCAAGCAGCACATTCGTTATTGGTTTGGGCATCAAGTTCAAATTTATCTACGACCTCTGAACAACCCTATTATGATTTTGTAAAATCCACTTGGCAAACCCAAATTTTTCCTAAAAGTGGTTTTTCAACATTTCAATCTTTTTGGGATAAGTGCCTTCATGATGGGGTTTTTGAATTAAAAACTTCAAGTTCTATTGCACCTAATTTTGCTGGCAATGCAGTTGTCGCAATAGGTATGGTATCCAATCCTTCTTCAAATCCACTTGAAATTTCCTTTGTTGAAAATGTTGGCGTTGGGGCTGGTCAATATGCAAATAATCCATGGTTGCAAGAATTAGCTGATCCTATTACCAGGTGTTCCTGGGGTAATTATGTTGCTGTGCCAGTTAGTTTTGATGGGGATAGAAATTTTGTGACATTCAACGATTTTAAAGAAAATGGAGAACTAGCTGATTTAACATTTGGCTCTTCAGTTTTAACAGTGGGTGTTATTAAGCAATTTGGACAAATGTCAGGAACACTATCCATTCCATTAGGTTATGGTAGAAAAAGTGCAGGAGTATGTGGTACCGGTGTAGGAACTGATGTTTTTCCTTACCTTCAAACTGATTCCAAAGGCTATTTCCAATATTATAATGTTGATGTAAACTTAGGAAAAAGTAAAGGAGACATTGAGCAAAATTTCGCTTGTGTTCAACATCACCATACACTTGGTGTTACTGCTATTGAAAAGAGTTCAGGCAATAAAATAAACGCAGATGAAGCTGCCCTGGTTGACGATGCTTTCAAAGGATTGACTAAAGGGTATCAAGGGTCTCTTACAAAGAGATCTATTATCAGGCAAAGCAATTTCAAAGACTTAAAAGAGAATATTGCTAAATTAGAAGAAGAAAGAAAGGATCATCAAAATCTAAATTCTAAAACACTTTACCCCGGTCATGACTATTTGTATAATAGCGGACATCATTGGGGAATGCATATTGATCTAAATGCATGTATTGGTTGTGGATCCTGTGCAGTTGCATGCATGGCAGAAAACAACGTTCCCGTCGTGGGAAAACGCGAAGTTTCAAGGCATCATGAGATGACTTGGTTGCGAATAGATCGATATTACTATGGTGATGTAGAGAATCCAAATGTGGTATATCAACCAATGATGTGTCAACATTGCAATAATGCACCATGTGAGAATGTATGTCCTGTGAATGCCACTAATCATTCGTCTGACGGATTAAATCAAATGGCTTATAACCGTTGCGTAGGAACCAGATATTGTGCAAACAATTGTCCTTACAAGGTTAGGAGGTTTAATTGGTTTGATTTTACCGCTGCAGATTTGTTCCCTTTAAATCAACACAGTATCGCAGGAGAAGGAAAGAAACCTTACTACGCGGAAAATTTAGTTAGAATGGTATTGAATCCTGATGTGACAGTCAGATCAAGAGGAGTCATTGAAAAATGCTCATTTTGCATCCAACGAATCCAGGAAGGAAAACTCAATGCGAAGAAAGAGGGAAGAACTTTGTTAGATAATGATGTCAAAACTGCTTGTCAAACAGCTTGTCCTACCGGAGCTATTACATTTGGAGACATGAATAATCCTGAAGGAAAACTATCCAAAAAACTTGAAAATCCGCTTAATTATATTGTGTTAGAAGAGATCAACGTGAAATCTGTGGTAAACTATACCATGAAAGTGACTAACAGAGATGAAAATCTTGATGTTTAAAATTTAAAATTAAGAAAAATGGCAGGAGGATATATTGCGCCGGTAAGAAGACCCTTAGTCGAAGGGAATAAAACTTATCACCAGATAACGGAAGATCTATGTTCACCGACAGAACGCACCCCTAGCAAAGCTTGGGTTATTGCCTTTCTGATTTCGGTGACCGTTTTGGCGTATGGACTTTTTTGTATTGTTTGGACAATTTGGATGGGTACCGGGACCTGGAATCTAAACAGGACCATTGGATGGGGTTATGACATTACAAACTTCGTTTGGTGGATTGGTATTGGTCATGCTGGGACTTTGATTTCTGCCATATTAATGCTGTTTAGACAAAGATGGCGTACCGGTGTAAACCGTGCAGCTGAAGCGATGACGATCTTTGCAGTAATATGCGCGGCATTATTCCCAGTTATTCACGTAGGTAGAGTGTGGGTTGTGTTTTACTTTTTCCCTTATCCTAACACAAGAGGATCCTTATGGCCTAATTTTAACTCCCCTCTACTTTGGGACGTTTTTGCAATATCCACCTACTTCTCAGTTTCATTGTTGTTCTGGTATACCGGATTAGTTCCCGATTTCGCAACGGTCAGAAACAGAGCAACAGGATTTCGTAAAAAAGTTTACAATTTCCTTTCATTTGGATGGACAGGATCGGCAAAGCACTGGCAAAGATGGGAATCCTTATCCCTAGTATTGGCCGGACTTTCTACTCCTTTAGTGCTTTCTGTGCACACTATAGTAAGTTTTGACTTTGCTACTTCTGTTATTCCTGGATGGCATACAACTATTTTTCCGCCATATTTTGTTGCTGGAGCTATATTCTCTGGGTTTGCAATGGTTCAAACGCTTATGGTAATTACTAGGAAAATTTTAAAATTAGAGGAATATATTACCCTTGAGCATATAGAATCCATGAATAAGGTAATTCTCGTTACAGGAACCATTGTTGGAGTAGCCTATTTAACAGAGTTGTTTATTGCATGGTATTCTGGATATGTTTATGAGCAATTTGCATTCTTCAACCGGGCAATGGGAGTATACTGGTGGTCTTATTTTGGAATGATGGCCTGCAATGTTATTTCCCCTCAGATATTTTGGGTCAAAAAATTCAGACGTTCAATTTTTGTCACGTTCTTCATGTCCATATTTGTAAATATCGGTATGTGGTTTGAAAGATTTGTAATTATAGCAACCACATTGGCAAGAGATTATCTGCCATCCTCATGGAGTTATTATACTCCTACGTGGGTAGAAATTGGCATATTCATAGGCACAATTGGTTTGTTTTTTACTTTTTATATGATTTTCACGAGAGTTGCACCGGTTGTGGCTATTGCTGAAGTAAAACATATTTTAAAAGTAGGTGGAGATCAATATATTGGGGATAAAGCGCACCATGGAACTTCACATTCTTTGGAATCAACTAAACACCATGATCATTAATTTTAAAAAGTTCTGAACTTATTGATATGAGGCAATATAATAAAGAAGTAGTCTACGGAATCTACAGCGATGAAGAAGATTTGCTAAGGGCTGTAAGAAATGCCAGAAGCAAACACTTAGAGATAATGGATGTTTATACACCATTTCCGGTGCATGGTTTAGATCAGGCAATGGGCTTAAGCGAATCAAGGCTTCATCAGGCTGGATTTGTTTATGGTGCATTAGGTACTTTAACTGCATTTTTGGGAATGAGTTGGATTTTTACCCGCGATTGGCCCATCATTTTTGGTGGTAAACCTTATTGGCCGGTACCATCCTTTATTCCCATTACTTTTGAGTTAACAGTATTGTTTGCAGCTTGGGGAATGACCATTACATTTTACACAATATGTGGTCTTTGGCCGGGAGTAAGTAATCCTCAATTGGATTTAAGAACAACTGATGATAAATTTTGCCTCGCCTTTAATTGCGCAGATGTTTCTGAATTAGAGGCCAAGTCATTTTTTAATGAGACAGGTGCGGATGAAGTAAACAGCAAAATGATTTAAGATGAAGAAATTACTATACCTCAGTATATCTATAATAGTTACTCTGTTTGTTTATTCTTGTTCACCTGCCGAAGGAAACAAATCAGGGCATGAATACATGCCTGATATGGCGCATTCTGTTGCTTATGAAGCAAATGTTGATAACTATTATTATTATCACACTTGGGATTCAAAAGAAACTTACCACAATTACAGTAAGCCAAAAGAACCAGTTGCGGGAACTATAGCAAGAGGTTACAGTGGCTATGGCAATACTGATTCAAGTTCAATGTCTGAGTTCAAATCCACGATGAAGGGTACTTTGACCAATAATGCCATTAGTACGCCTAAAAACGGACATGTAAATTACTATTATAAGGATACTCCAGAGGACAGAATAAGGGCAAGTAAAGAAATTACAAATAATCCTTTTAATATTACGAAATCGGGATTAGAAAAGGGTAAATTAAATTATGATATTTATTGTGGTATCTGCCATGGTGCTAAAGGTGATGGTGCAGGTTACTTAGTTAGAGATGATGGCGGAGTATATCCGGCCCAACCCGCAAATTTTCTTAAAGATGAATTCATTGCTTCTAATGAGGGTAGGTATTATCATGCTATAATGTATGGTTTAAATGTTATGGGAGGATATTCTGATAAACTTTCTTACGAAGAGCGATGGGATGTTATCCATTATATCAGATCTCTCCAAGCTGCATCAAAGAATTTGAAATATTCGGAGTCAGAAAATTCGTTTACAGGATCTCAGGCAATTGCAGATGCCAAAAAGGTGTCTGCTGCTGTTGCTAATACAGCTTCAACTGCTCCTAAAAAATAATTGAAGTACTTTCAAAGAAAAACAAGAGAAAAAATGAGCTCAATTCAATTACCATCAAAAGATAAAACCATACTTGGTATTTTGGGAGCAATAGGAGTGATATCTCTTATTGTTATTTTTCTGAATGATGATGAATTTCATACCAGGCTTTGGACTAATTTACTTCATAATGGGGTGTTTTTTACACTCATTTCCTTGATGGCCATATTTTTTATTTGTATTTCTGTTACTGCTTATGCAGGCTGGAATGTTGTTTTTAGAAGAGTTTGGGACGGAATGTCTCAATTTCTCATCATTGGATTAGTATTGATGGGCGTAATTGCTTTGGGTGTTTATTTTGGATGGCACCATTTGTATCATTGGGCCGACCCTGAAACAGCAGCAAATGATGAAATAATAAAAGGTAAATCAGGATTTCTTAATAAAAACTTTTACACTTTTGTTGGTCTCGGTATACTTGCCACCTGGTTGTTCTTTGCTCGAAAAATGCGAGGTTTGACCATTGCAGAAGATGATCACGGAGATAACAAATGGGAGCATTATAAGTCCATGAAATTTTACGCTGCATTATTTCTTCCTATAGCGGGATTTTCAAGTGCTGCAGCCATTTGGTTATGGTTAATGTCTGTCGACCCACACTGGTATAGTACTATGTTTGCATGGTACACTGGCGCAAGTTGCTTTGTGAGCATGATTGCTTTAACCATCTTATTGTTGATTTATCTTAAAAGTAGGGGGTACTACCACAATGTGAATTCCGAGCATTTCCATGATTTAGGAAAATTCCTTTTTGCATTTTCTGTTTTTTGGACTTATTTATGGTTTTCCCAATACATGCTCATTTGGTATGGAAATATTGGGGAAGAGACAGTTTACTTTCAAACAAGGATCCAGGAATATCCGGTTCTGTTTTATGGAAATTTGATAATGAATTTCGTTTTGCCTTTTTTAATTTTAATCCGTAACGATACTAAACGCAAGTATGGCACACTAATTTTAGTAGCTATTATTGTGTTTTTTGGACACTGGATTGACCTTTTCCAAATGGTTAAACCTGGTGTACTTCATACAGCACATGAATTAGCTGGTCATGCAGCAAATGCCGCTGTTGATCATTCAGCTCAGAATGCAGCCCATGGAGGACATGAAGTGTCAGGCTTCAAGGCAGGTGATACCTTACCCGGTTTACCTGAATTGGGTTTGATGTTGGGTTTTTTGGCTTTGTTTTTTGCTACTACTTTACATTTTCTATCTAAAGCAGCCTTAACGCCAAAAAAGGACCCATTTTTACAAGAGAGTTTACATCATCACGTATAATTGAAAAACACGAAAAATGACGAGTTTAATCATAATTTTATCTGTTATACTCCTTGCGGTGGTTTTGGTGCAATTGGCCAAAATAAATGAAATTAGTGACCAGTTAAAAGGGGAGGAGGCTGTAAAAGTCAGTGAAGCAAATACACATGCAAAATGGCTTTTGGCCTTTTGTGTGCTTCTCTTTGGTGCTTTCATCTGGGGCTCTTTGCATTATGCAAATGTAATGCTTGGTTATGGGCCGCATACTGCTGCATCTCAGCATGGGTCAAAGATTGACTCAATGTTTAACGTTACTGCTTTTTTTACAATCATAGTTTTTATTATTTGCCATATAGCATTGTTTTGGTTTGCCTATAAATTCAGATATTCTCCTGGAAGGAAAACTTTATTCTTACCTCATGACAACCGTCTTGAAATGATTTGGACGGCAATACCTGCTTTTGTAATGGTTATTTTGGTAGTCAAAGGATTGGTCGCCTGGAATGATATCATGGCCGATATTTCTGAGGGAGAAGACTATATTGAAATAGAAGCTACAGCATGGCAATTTGCATGGAACCTTCGCTACCCTGGGCAAGATGGAAAATTGGGAGTAAAGGACTTTAGATTAATTAAAGCAGGTAAGAATGATTTAGGTCAGGATTGGCATGATGAAAGGAATTTAGATGATTTCAATTCTGACGAACTGGTTTTACCTAAAGGTAAAAAGGTTAGAGTTAGAATAATTGGTCGAGATGTTTTACATAATTTCTATTTGCCTCACTTTAGAGTAAAAATGGATGCTGTACCCGGGATACCAACCTATTTTATTTTTACGCCAATAAAAACCACAGAAGAATACCGTCAGGAACTTAGAAAATATCCGGAGTATAATGTTCCGTCTGACCCAACGGATCCTAACAGCCCACCAAAATGGAAAACGTTTAATTATGAACTTGCTTGTGCAGAATTATGCGGTAAAGGTCATTACAGCATGAGAAGATTGGTTAAGGTTGTATCTCCTGAGGAATTTGAAAAATGGAATTCTGCGCAGAAATCTTTCTATTTAAGCAGTGTACGAAATACGGATGAAGATCCTTTCAAAGGCAAACCTATAGGAATTGAGCTTCAGATGAAAGCCAAAGAATTTGAGACTGCCTTAACTAAAGCTTTGGATACTTCTAATACTAATCAAGCAGACAGATTATTGCGGTTGGACAATATTTATTTTGCAACTGGTTCTGCGGAATTGACTGGTGATTCTGAACCTGCTCTTAAAGTTATGGAAGATGCTTTTAATAAATATCCAAAACTAAAAGTTGAAATTAGTGGGCATACAGATAATGTCGGTGATGCAGGTACTAATCTTGAATTATCTAAAAAAAGAGCAGAGTCTGTTAGAAATTATTTAGTTGGAAAGCAAATTGAATCTTCAAGAATAACTGTAACCGGTTTCGGAATGAATAAACCAGTTGAAAGTAACGATACCGAAGAAGGAAGATATAAGAATAGGAGAATTGAATTTAAAATTTTATCATTTTAATAATAAAATAAAGGATTATGTCAGGTAGTCACCATAATGGTAAAGAAACCGATGTTTTAATTGAAACACAAGGTTACGACGACCATTTCCATGAACATCACGAAGGAGATAAATACCAATTCAGTTTTATCTCTAAGTATATATTTAGCATGGATCACAAAATCATCGCTAGACAATTCTTGATAACTGGAATGTTTTGGGCGGTCGTTGGCGCTGCCATGTCCATAATTTTTCGTCTACAGTTGGGGTTTCCTGACGCAAGCCTTGCATGGTTAAAACCTATTCTGGGACAATGGATAACCATAAATGAAGCTGGAGTTGGTACATTGGAATCAGAGTTCTATTATGCCTTGGTTACGATGCATGGTACTATCATTGTATTTTTTGTATTAACGGCGGGTTTAAGTGGTACTTTCAGTAACTTATTAATTCCATTGCAAATCGGCGCCCGAGATATGGCATCTCCTTTTCTTAATATGTTGTCATACTGGTTTTTCTTTCTTTCCGGAGCTGTTTTATTGTATTCATTGTTTCTTAGTACCGGGCCATTTTCAGGTGGATGGACAGCATACCCTCCATTAAGTGCATTGCCTCAAGCTTCTATTGGTTCAGGGGCTGGTATGACACTTTGGTTAGTTTCCTTGGCCTTGTTTGTAGTTTCTGTACTTCTTGGGGGAATGAATTACATCACAACAGTTTTGAACTTACGAACTAAAGGGATGAGCTTATGGAGAATGCCATTAACTATTTGGGCATTTTTAGTTACAGCCATTCTTGGACTTCTCTCATTTCCTGTACTTTTCTCTGGATTCTTGCTCTTGATTTTTGATCGAAGCTTAGGAACTAGTTTTTACATTTCTGATATTTTTATTAATGGCGCAGCCTTGGACAGAATAGGTGGTAGTCCCATTTTATACCAACATATTTTTTGGTTTTTAGGCCATCCGGAAGTTTATATTATTATTCTTCCTGCTATGGGAATTGTTTCAGAAGTTATGTCCGTACATGCACGGAAACCCATTTTTGGGTATCGGGCAATGGTATATTCTATACTGGCAATCGCATTCCTTTCATTTATTGTTTGGGCACATCATATGTTTATGTCTGGTGTTAACCCTTTCATTTCTAATTTCTTTGTTGTTTTTACATTGATCATAGCAGTTCCATCAGCCGTAAAAGTTTTTAACTGGATAAGTACTTTATATGGTGGAAATATTCGGTTAAATACACCTATGTTATTTTGTATTGGATTTGTTTCCATGTTTATCTCCGGCGGTTTAACTGGAATATTTCTAGGAAACTCTGCAATTGACATTCAGCAGCATGATACATACTTTGTAGTCGCGCATTTTCATATAGTCATGGGTGTTGCCGCATTTTATGGAATGTTCGCAGGTGTTTACAATTGGTTTCCAAAAATGTTTGGAAGGTTTATGAATGAGACATTAGGAAAAGTTCATTTTTGGATAACTACAGTAGGAGCGTATGCGGTCTTTGGCCCAATGCACTTTATAGGAATGGCTGGGGTACCTAGAAGATATTACAGGTTTGATAGTTTTGAAGCATTCTCCGGTTTTGATGACATGAATAAATTTATCACCATAGCCGCTATAATTACTTTTTTTGCACAGATTATGTTTGTAGTTAATTTCTTTTGGAGTATGTATAAAGGGAAGAAAGTTGAATCTCAAAATCCATGGGGATCGAATTCACTTGAATGGACTACACCAATCGAAGCTGGCCATGGTAATTGGCCTGGTAAAATCCCAACTGTTCAAAGATGGGCATATGATTATGGTAAAGATGGTATTGAATTTACACAACAACATATTCCTCTTCGGGAAGGAGAAGAACAAAGTAGTCATTAATTTAAATTAATTTTTCAATCCATTGAGATCTTTTCAAACATATACCCTCCAATTGAAGCATGTATTTGCGGATCTTGGCTTACTGGTTAAATTTAAACTTAGCCTAATGGTTGTGTTTTCAAGTTTGGCTGGTTACATCATTTTTGCTCGGGAGCAATTCGATTGGTTAAATTTTATCTTATTGGGTTTGGGAGGAATGTTCATAACTTTTTCAGCCAATGCTATCAATCAGGTTTTAGAAAGAGATTTTGATAAATTGATGATTCGTACAATGAACCGACCGCTAGCAGATGGTAGAATGACTATTTCATTTGCGGTTTTATTAGCTGGTTTATTTGCCACATTTGGCGCTTTGTTCCTATTTGTTATTAATTCTCTGGCAGCTACGCTAGGTATGCTTTCATTGGTTTTGTACGCGTTTGTATATACACCTTTAAAACGTTATTCAACCTTAGCCGTTCCGGTAGGGGCTATTCCAGGTGCATTACCGGCATTGATCGCAGGTGTGGCCGCACAGAATGGGTTAACTAATGAGGCTTTATGTTTGTTTGGAATTCAATATTTATGGCAATTTCCGCATTTTTGGTCAATAGCCTGGTTAGGGCATAAAGACTACACTCAAGCTGGTTTTAAATTGATAAAAGATAATAATGGATCACCTGATCCTGCTTTTGGGCTATATTCTGCTTTCTATGCACTGCTTAGCATTTTATTCTTATTGCCTGCTTTATACAACAGTACTTTAAGCATTTCCTATTTTCTTATTCTGGTCATTACCATTTTTATTTATTCATTTTTTGGTTTTCAGCTCTTCAAAAAAAATGATCGCAATTCAGCACGACAATTGATGTTTGTTTCCATAATTTATTTACCAGTTGTATTAATTGTGTTTATTCTTAACAATTATATGAGTTAACATGCCAATAATACAAATGATCGAGAAAGAATTGCCACCAAACAGAGCTCAGGCGCTCAGATTCGGTTTGTGGATTGCTATGGCATCTATATGTATGTTGTTTGGGGCTTTTACAAGTGCTTATTTGGTAAGAAAACCTGTTGGGAACTGGTACGAATTTAAACTTCCTGTACTTTTCTTTTACAGTACCATTGCAATAGTTTTTTCCTCTATATTTCTTGAAATGGCCTACAGGTCATACAAAAAAAATGTAGTAACAGGTTTCCAGAGAAATTTATCCATTGGATTTCTCCTTGGTATAAGTTTTATTGTATTGCAGGTTTTAGCTTGGAAAGCAATGGTTGGGCAAGGGCTCTTTATTGATCTCAATGTGTCGGTTTCCTTTTTATATGTTATATCAGGAATTCATGCATTGCATGTGATTGGAGGATTAGCTGCTTTTCTCATCAGTGTTTTAATACATTTTACTCGTCCATTTGCACCGGACTCAATGAAGATTCTTAAGTTGGATTTATTAAGGCAATACTGGCATTTTGTCGGTATACTTTGGATATATTTATTGGTATTTTTAATCTTACAATAACAAGGAATTCTAATTAAATGGCTACAGATCATTCAATAGACGCGCACACTGCTTCATCCGGTTCAACCTGGTCAGGAGCTAATGAACCTTTTAAAGCCAGCTATGGAAAATTAATGATGTGGTACTTTTTGCTGTCAGATGCCTTTACTTTTTCTGCATTTCTGATTGCTTATGGTACATTACGATTTAGTATGCCCACGTGGCCTGTACCGGATTTTGTATTTTCATCTCTTCCAGGTGGAATACATCACATGCCGCTGGTATTTGTAACCATCATGACTTTTGTTTTGATTGTTAGTTCAGTTACGATGGTAAGGGCAGTACAAGAGGGACATAGAGAAAATAGAAAAGGAGTAGTTTTCTGGATGTTCCTAACCATTTTAGGGGGTCTTACTTTTCTGGGTTGTCAGGCTTGGGAATGGACTACTTTAATCAAAGGTGAAAATATGTCCGTAAAGCAAAATCCATTTGGCACACACACCGAAAATGGTACTTACCTGGAGGGCGATGGACACGACATCAAAGAAGGTGATAGTTTTAAAAAAGGACAATCCTATTTGATCCATTCACATGATGGTCATTTTAAGCCACTAAAGTTTAAAACTGAGTCTGGTGAGATAAAAGAGCAAACTCTTGGACCTAAAGCTTTTGGAGCATTGTTTTTTTGTATTACTGGATTTCATGGATTTCACGTTTTCAGTGGAGTTGTATTCTTATTGATTATTATGCTTAATGTAGCAAGTGGACTTTACGCAAAAAGAAATAATGGGTACGAAATGGTTGAAAAAATAGGACTTTACTGGCATTTTGTAGACCTTGTTTGGGTATTTGTATTTTTAGTATTTTATTTACTCTAATTATCGGGTTATTATCATGGGACATTTAAGTTACGAGGAAGGAAAAAAAGTTGTTTTTAAAGGTTTAATACTGTTAGGTGTAATTACGCTTATTGAGGTATTCATTGCCTTAATCGGAAAGGGTTATGTTATACATGGATTTCATCTACCCGTGTGGTTAATGTATTTATTAATGATTGGATTTAGTCTGTATAAAGCTTATTTCATAGTCTACGAATTTATGCACATGAGATATGAAGTACCTGGATTAGTCCGAAGTGTTTTATTACCAACAATGCTATTAATTTGGGCAATGATTGCTTTCTTTTCAGAAGGAACCACTTGGTTAAATTGGCGTGCAAAAACAAATGACAGGCCTATCTCAAGCCTACAATCGAATATTGGACATACACAAAGTGAAGAAGCTAAAGAGGATGAACACAATGCAAATCATCAACAAATACAAGCCAAAGCTGGTGTAGATACAATAAATTCTGACACTACTTCACATTCTTTGCCAGAAAGCCATTAGTTACTGGCAATGCCCCGCTGGTTTAAGATTCTTCTGGTTCTGGTCATTCTTGTTGGGATGCCTTTATTTGCTTGGTATTTTCTAAATAAAGGGACCCAAATGAGAAAGGAAGCAATGGCCTTGCTTCTGCCAAAAGAAACTATATCCAGTTTTCAAAGTGTTACCGACACTGATAAAGTTTATTACTCAGATTCGTTATTTGGAAAACGTTGGTTGATTGCCATTTTAGGTGCCGATGAGACCAGAAAGAAAAGTGCAGAGATTATTGAGAGTCTTTATAAGCAAACATCAATAGATTTTGAATTGAATGTGTTTACTATTTCGGGTTTATTTTTTGGAGAAAAAATGTCTGAAATAAGTCAAAAACTCCATTGGCCATCATCTAATAAAAATTGGATAAACACATTTATGGCGCAAGACCATGTTTATCCTTTTGCGAACAGTATCTTTGTTATTCCCGAAAAGTACCAAAATAAACCGTGTGTCGTACTTTTAGATGAGAACAGTAAAGTAAGAAATTATTACAACCTGACGGTTGAATCAGATGTTAGATCTTTAGTAAGGCATTTACCTGTTTTTCTAAGTTTAAAAAATTAATTTTGAATAATCAGAAACAAATAAGAACCCTCAATTTGGGAGCATCTATTTTGAGTGTTTGTGTGTTGTTGGTAGTAGTTCTCATGAGGAGAATTCATCTTGAAACTTCGTTCGATTTTGGTTTTCTTCCACCACTTTATTCATCTCTAAATGTTTTTAGTGCCATATTATTGATCATTGCTTATTGGCATATTAAAAATAGAAGGATTGTTCAGCATCAAAAAATAATGACATCAGCAATGTTGACTTCGTTTATTTTTCTTTTATGTTATGTTCTATACCACATTACTACACCTGAAACAATGTATTGCAAAGAGGGAGTAATTAGGTATGTTTATTTTTTTTTATTAATTAGCCATGTCATACTAGCTGCCATCAGTTTCCCATTTGTTTTATTTACCTTTGTAAGAGGGTATACAAGACAAGATGAGGCCCATAAAAAAATGGCTCGTTGGATTTTTCCCATTTGGTTGTATGTATGTATAACAGGCCCGCTTTGTTATCTTATGTTATATCCTTGTTACAAATGAAATGTAATTTAATATGACTAAAGGCATAGTTTTCCTGGCTCTATTTATACTGATTGTAAATCATCCTGTAATCAGCCAATGCCCAATGTGTAAAATGGCAGCCGAAAGTAATCTTAAAAGTGGAGGAGCCGCTGGGCAAGGCTTAAATACTGGAATTCTCTATTTATTAGGGTTACCATATTTGATAGTTGGCACCATGATTTATTTGTATAGAAAGAACCGGAAAGTATCCAAGATTTAACTATCCGGGTCAACCACATCGTGTTCTTCAAATACTTTCTTTAAGCTTAAATAGTTGACTTCTAAATTTTAATTCTTTTTCGGATTCCCTAAATTAAATTGTGAGTCTGAGCCTTATACTTATAGAGAGGATTAGTTTTTAAAAAACGAATTTAATGATCTTTAATCATCTTATAATTTTCCTGAAAAGTTCTGAAAGGGGTATTTTTATTATAGTTTCCTCCAAAGTAATTACTGATCATTTCGAAGGTTGGGGCATCCAGGTAACCAGCTAAAGGCTGTATAGTGTTTAAATTCTCATCCATAAAAACAATTGTTGGATAGGATAATTGGCCCTGAGTTATCTCAGCTGCCAATTCATGATAACCACGACTTCCTTTTGAAACATATTTAAAAACTCTATCCTTAAAATTTATGTCTTCCCGTTGTTCCGCATTAAACTTTACAGCGTAATAATTCTTGTTTATTGCTTTAACAACATTGGGGTCCCTAAAAGTAGTAGACTCCATTCGTTTACACCAGGTGCACCAATTGGTATAGACATCTACAACAACTTTTTTCTTCTGACTTTTCATTTGGATTTCCATTTGTTCCCAGGTAATCCAGTTAATTTGACTGGATTGGCCATATAAGAGGGTGGCCATTCCCAGGAAAAAGAATATCGTCATTAATCCAGATCCTAATATTTTGATTCCAAGACAATTCATGTGGTCATAGACTTTTAAATCAAACTACAAATTAACAATGATAATAGTATTTGTTCAAGTCAAGAGGGGTAGGAAAAGCCTATTTTAAATTATATTTAACTTAAACAGCATTATTATTGGTTAAAATACATATGGAATCATTTTTTAATGTAAATTTTGAATTACAATACCCCTTTACGACTGGAGCAGCTAAGCCTTCTTTAAGTTCAAGAATTGAATTTGTAATTATCCTAGCTTCATCCCAAAGATTTGCATCTATTAGGCTTTTATGAACTAGGCTACCCCCCTCGACAAGTAAAGTTCCGATGTTTTCTTTAAGAAATAATTCCGTCATAGACTTTTCAATAGGGATGGTTGAGTCAAGAATAATGGGAGATGGGGGATTAGAAGAAATTTTATAATTGGATAAGTTGTAGTTTTTCATTTGACCAATAACTATTTTTTTAGGATTTCTTCCGATCCATAAACGATTGTTTAGACTTGGGTTATCTATCTCCAAAGTGCGTCTCCCAATTAAGATAGCATCCGATTCATACCTCCATTTATGAACTAATATATCGGTATATTTATTAGAGATCTTAGTTCCTCCTGCCAAATCCGCAACAAAACCATCTAGACTTTGCGCCCATTTTAAAATTATGTATGGCCGTTTTCTTACAATATTTTGACAAAAAGATCGGTTGACAGCTTCCCATTTTTGTTGGGCTATGGGGCCTTCAACTTTAATACCGGCATTTGCCAAAATTTGGATACTTTTTCCAGACATTATTGGATTTGGGTCCAACGCTGCAATTACCACGTGTGGTATGCCAGAATGAATGATGAGATCCGTGCATGGTTTAGTTTTACCATGGTGATTACAGGGTTCCAGGCTGACATATAACGTTGATTCCTTTAAGAGGGGTTTGTATTTAGATGGTAAATTATGTATGGCAACTGCCTCAGCATGGGACCCTCCAAACTCTCTGTGCCAGCCTTCACTTATTACCATTCCATTATGAACGATCAATGCGCCGACTCTAGGATTAGGAGACACCATAAAATGCGCCCTAAGTGATATATCTAAACAATAATCAATGTATACTTCCTGAGATTCATGCATTATATACTAAATTCGTACTTTTAAGTTTAAAAGTCAAACAAAAATAGCCAAGATGAAAAAACTATTGGTAGAATTTATAGGTTCATTTTTTCTCATGTTGAGTTTTTCTTTATGTTTAATACCTACCCAAAACAATCTGACCCCATTAGCTGTAGGTGGTATGTTGATGGCATTGGTTTACTCTGGTGGACATGTTTCTGGTGGACATTTTAATCCTGCAGTCAGTTTGGCAGTTTTTCTACGAGGAAAAATCAGTTCTATTGAGTTACCTGGATACATTTTAGTCCAATTTGCAGGAGCTGCGTTTGCATCTTTAGTAGCTTCTGTGTTTTTGTTACAAAAGGGTGGGGCAGGTATGGATCTTACTAATGTCGCCGGGCAAGCTATTACAGTGGAATTATTAGGTACCTTTTTGTATTGTTTTGTAGTTTTAAATGTTGCCACTTCAAGGGCTACTATTGGCAATTCATTTTATGGAATTGCTATAGGTTTTGTTTATATCTCTTGTCAATTAATTTTCGGCAAAATTTCAGGAGCCGCATTAAACCCTGCAATTTCATTAGGTTTTGGCATCAGCAATATTTCGGGATTCGGAAATATTTGGATTTATTGGGTTGGCGAAATTCTTGGCGCAATTGGCGCTGCTTATTTATTTTTATTCATTAATGGCAAGGAACAGTGACAGGTTAAATTAAATTTAATTTAAATCACTGTGCATAACCGATGTAACTGGTCGGGGTAATGGATTTTAATTCCAATTTTAAACTATCCTTTACATCCAGATTATCAATAAAAATAATTAAGTCTTCCTGGCTTATGGATGTTTTTCCTCTTGTAAGCTCTTTTAATTTTTCATAAGGTTGATCATAACCTTCGCGTCTCAATACAGTCTGAATTGCTTCTGCAAGAACTATCCAATGAGAATTTAATTCTTCAAGAACTTTTGTGCGATTTACCTCTAATTTGCTTAATCCTTGGGCAATGGACTGGAATGAAATTAACATATGGCCGACAGGAGTGCCCACATTTCTCAATACTGTGCTATCCGTTAAATCTCTTTGCAATCTGGATATTGGCAACTTTTCTGCTAAAAAACTCAACATAGCATTTGCAAAAGAAAGATTCCCTTCCGCATTTTCAAAATCAATAGGATTAACTTTGTGAGGCATTGCAGATGAACCAATTTCTCCTTTTATAATTTTTTGTTTGAAATAATCCATTGAAATGTAAGTCCAAATGTCTTTACAAAAATCCAACAACACTGTATTTATTCGGATCAATACATGGCACCATTCTGCTATCTCATCATAATGTGCTATTTGGGTAGTAGTTTGTTGTCTTAAAATTCCCAATTGTTCATTTAGAAAAACATTACACCATTCAGGCCAGTTTATATTTGGAAAAGCAACTTTATGTGCATTGAGATTGCCGGTTGCGCCACCAAATTTTCCACTGAAATTTAATTTTTTAAACCCTTTTAATTGCGCTTCCAACCTTTCTACAAATACGCTGATTTCCTTCCCTAATGTTGTTGGACTAGCAGGTTGTCCATGTGTTCTGGCAAGCATTGGTAAGTGCCCGATTTGTTCAATAAGTTTAATTAAGTCATTTATTAAAGATTCAACAAATGGAATAACAACAGCTTCGCTTGCATCTTTTAACAGTAAAGGAAAAGCTGTGTTGTTGATATCCTGAGAAGTTAAGCCAAAATGTACAAACTCAACAAACTTATCAAGTCCGAGTACCTGTAGTTTTTCTTTCACAAAATATTCAACAGCTTTTATATCATGCTTCGTCGTTTTTTCAAATTCTTTAATTTTTTTAGAATCCTCAACGGTGTAATTTTGATATACAAAGTTTAACTTTTGTTCTAAAACTTTATCTAAGTTAATATTTAGAACACCGGTTTTTATCAGTTGAATAAAATAGAGAATCTCTACCTTAACTCTATACTTAAATAATGCATGTTCTGAAAAAAAGGGCTCAAGACTTCTTGTTTTTTCAAAATACCTTCCGTCGATGGATGAAATGTTGGTGAGCAAATTAATTTGTTTATTTATTTATTAGCAAATTGAATTTGAGTCTACTGAATAAATAGTATAAACTCCCTATAAAAATTGATCCAATAATCTCAAATCCATAAATATGATATGGAAACCCACCAGTAACTAAAGGGTTGTCAACCTTGGGTGGATCACATAAAAATATATAGTTAGAACCAAGGTAGTAATTTATAAGTCCTACAGTTCCCAGAATTATATTTCCCAAAATGAATACCTTAAGCCAGGATCCTTCTCTAGGACGTATTTTGTCCACAAAAAAATAATACATTGGCATAAAGATGATTAGTCCATGGCTTAGATAGTAATCAAAGGCTAAAAAGGGATGATAACCATGGGTCATTTCCGGGGTAATAAAACTCATGGAAGCACCAACCATACCTAATAGAAGTACAAATTCGTACAAGATTGGAACAAATTTAAATAAACAAATTAAGGACATGATGTAGGATATATTACACAAGTGTAAGGGTAGCGAATCTTTTAAACTAAAAACACCAGTATAAATATAATATCCATGAATTAAAACCTCCCTGATAGCAAATACGCCAAATAATACATTTTTATATAATCTTTCTGTTCCCTTCTTGCGAAAATAAAGCCCTAGTTTAGCCAGGCTAAAATAAAAAGCAAATGCTCCAATTATTCCAAACCACCAGATAAAAGAAAACATTGGTACAAGAAAATGCTCATGCATACTTTGGCTTTAATTTCTATTCAGATGATTTTTCGCCTACAAAATGATGTTCCTTATATTTAAATAGTATATTAAATGTTGTGAGGCTACCGTAAATTCGGGTAATATATTGCTGTAAATTAACCTTTTCTTCATCCGTAAGTTTACTGGCATTTATTCTTTGTTCCATAACCCTTAATCTATCACGGGTCATTATAATTTTATGAAAAAAGGCCTCAATTGGTATTTCCTTTTCTTTAATGGAGCTATCTTCAGATCTTAGAATCATTATTCCATTTTTCCATTTATCATTTAAAGGAACAACTTCTGATATGTCTGACCAGGCCCTTAAAATCTTTACCAGTGATTTTTCAGCTTCATTGAAGGATACAGCTTCTTCGGGTTCGATTTTATCTATAATTTCCCAGGAATTATAATCTTTCCCAACCAATTTGATTCCGAACTGCATAAAACAAACTCTATATGCAGCTATATCCGATTCAATCACAACACCATCTCCAAACGCCGGATGCTTAACCCTTGATCCGACACCTAAATATTTATCTTGACTCATAAGTACATTGAATTTGAGTCAAATATATTAAAAATTGTGAATCTGTTTCAGACGGAAGAGGAAATGTATAAAATTGCTTATCATCTTACAATTTTATAGCCCGTGTCACCTCTCTTTTTCCAGCAGGGCCCGGAAGGGCCTCAACCGTAAATCCTATAGATTTCAAATTTCTTTTGAATTGCCCCTTTGCGCAAAAAGTAAGTAATACCCCACCTGAATTCAATATTTTGTATAGTTTTTCCATACTTTCAAAAGACCATAAGGAGGGCTGAACTTCAGGGCCAAATGCATCAAAGTAAATTATATCGAATGCGGCATCTGAGACATAGCGATCCCAGTTCATATAGAATTTAGTGAGCTTAAAATTTTCCGAAATTACGCTTTCAATATCCCAGGGAGTTTGGTGAATCGCGTTAAAATACTCAATAGATGAACCAAATGGAGTTGGAACTTGTGGATAATTAAGCATACCCCAAGTTTCTTCTAAGAGTGGCATATTCTCGATTGAATGAAAATTAACCGATAAATTAAATTGATTGGCAAATAAAAGAGATAAATAGACATTAAGCCCTGTTCCAAAGCCTAATTCAAAGATTTTCAAGTTCTTTTGATTATTGCTTTTGTACATAAGCCCATATTCAATATAGACTTTAAGGCTTTCGGAAATGGCCCCGTATTTCGAATGATAACTGGAGTTCCAAAAAGGATGGATCAAACTATCTGAACCATCTGCAGAATTAAAAATGACAGGTTTATCCATAAAAAAGACCAGTCCCAATAACGGAACTGGTCTGATAATATCTTGAAAGATTTATTTAAAAGAGAATTGAAACCAACTTTAATGCTGTATCGGCAATATTTACAATAAAACTATCCAGACTAAAATCATAAGGACAACCATATCCTCGATTACAAGATGTCATAGAAATAAGTAATAAAACGATTACAACAGGGTAGGTTGATGGATTTCTTTTGAATTTCATGGCAGTAAGTTTAATATTGAAAAACTGATGTCAATAAAACGCTGCGCAAAGTTACATTATTATATTAAATTATTCTAAGTTTGGGTCGAATTATAAAATTTTGTAATATGAACCAGAAGATACACCTAATAGCTATTGGAGGGAGCGTTATGCATAATTTGGCACTCGCATTACACCAGGCAGGTTATTTGATTAGCGGATCTGACGACCAGATTTATGAACCAGCTAAGTCCAGGTTATCAAGTGTTGGAATTTTACCCCCCAGGGAAGGTTGGTTTCCAGAGAAAATAGACTCGAGTTTGGACCTGGTCATTTTGGGAATGCATGCCAAAAATGACAACCCAGAAATTCAAAAAGCGCTTGAATTAGGTATAAAATTGTTTTCATTTCCAGAATATGTATATAATCAATATAAGGATAAGCAAAGATTGGTAATTGCTGGTAGCCATGGCAAAACTACCACGACATCTATGTTAATGCATGTGCTGAAAAGTTTGGGTAGAAAATTTGACTATTTGGTAGGAGCTCAATTGGAAGGTTTTAACGAAATGGTTTCCTTTTCAGATGCTAATCTAGCCATAATTGAGGGAGATGAATATCTCAGTTCATGTCTGGACAATCAACCTAAATTTCTACATTACAAGCCTCAAATTGCCATAATAACAGGAATTGCATGGGATCACTACAATGTATTTCCTACTTATGATTCATACAAAAAAGCATTCTCAGATTTTATTTTGTCGATTCCTGAGGGTGGGCATTTGATTTACTTCAGTAAGGACATTGAATTGTCCAGGTTAGTTATGAAGTTTGGCACCCATCTTAATTGCATTCCCTATAGTGAAGCACCCTATGTTCAAAAAGAACTGGATACCTTTCTTATTGGAGAAAAAGCATGTCACAAATTAAATGTTTTTGGTAAGCACAATCTTCAAAATATCCAGTCCATTTTATTGGCAAGTCAATTATTAGGTATTCCTGAAGGGATCAGTTCAGAGGCAATCGGTAATTTTAATGGAGCTTCCAGGAGGTTAGAACTACTTGAAGCAAATGAAAACAGATGGATTTACCAGGATTTCGCCCATGCTCCTTCTAAGGTAAAAGCAACTTTAGAAGCCATTAGAGAAAAATTTAAAAATAATAAAGTGCTGGTTGTCTTAGAGTTGCATACATATAGCAGCTTGAATAAGGATTTTATTCCTCAATATTTGGGCACCTTAGACCCGGTCGATTTTGTAATTGTGTATTATGATGAAAAAGCACTAGAAATAAAACGAATGCCAGAATTGGATCCTAATTTTATATGTTCGGCATTTGGTAGGACAGATATATTAGTCTTAAAAAATTCAAATAGACTGAAAGAACAAATTTTAGATTCCTCAAGACTTGCTGAAGTTATTTTATTTCTAGGGTCTGGAAACTTTGGAGGCCTGAATATCAGGAGTTTAGCAAAAGAAATAATGCTTAAGCAGTGATTTTATTACCTAGGTATGGATTCGATAAGATGCTTCGTATAATCTGTTGTGGGATGATTTAAAATTTGAAATGGCAAACCTTCTTCAACAATTTCCCCATTTTTCATTACCATTATACGGTCAGCTATAAAATTTACTACTGAAAAATCATGTGTAATAAAAAGATAGCTTAATTTAAATTTCTCTTTGAGTTGAGTTAAAAGGTTTAAAACCTGAGCTTGAATAGAAACATCCAATGCGGAAACAGATTCGTCAAATATGATAAATTTTGGTTTTAAAGCTAAAGATCTTGCGATGCAAATTCTCTGTCTTTGGCCACCCGAAAACTGAAATGGATATCTGTCAAAATGCTCAGGCCTAAGTCCAACTTCCATCAATAGTTCAATGGCAGCATCTTTTCTTTCTTTAGCGTTATTAAAAAGTCTATGTACTTTCATCGGTTCAACAATTGCATCACCAATTTTTTTTCTAGGATTTAAGGATGAAAATGGATCTTGAAAAATAATTTGCATTTCCTTTCTTAAAGCTTTCCATTCCCTTTCACTATAACTTGTACAGTCAATTCCTTCATATTTAATTTGCCCGGCTTCAATCTGAATCAAATTTAAAATCGCTTTTCCAATGCTTGATTTGCCACTTCCTGACTCGCCTACAAGTCCAACAGATTCTCCTGGCCTGATTGTAAAACTAACATTTTTTACGGCTGTAAATTTTTGAGTAACCTTGCCAAAAATATTTCTTTGTAACGGATAGGATATGCCAAGTTCGTTAATTTCTAAAATTGGCTTACATTGGTTAAAATCTTCCGCTTTTCGATTTTGTTCTAAACTAGAAATGATCATTGTATCATTATACCATTTGTTCTTTTCGCTCCCTTCGAGAAAATCCTGAACGGTTGGTAAATGTCTTAGTTTACAATCCAAAGGAGGTTTGCAATTTATCAATCCCTTTGTATATGGATGAGTAGCTTCCAAGAAAATTTTTTGTGTGGTATTTGACTCTATGATTTGACCATTTTGCATCACTATTACCCGATCGCAAACATTACGTATAACCCCAAGATCATGAGAAATAAAAATAAGTGTTAAATTCATTTCCTTGCGAATCTCCTCAAGTAATTCCAGTATTTTTTTCTGGATAGTTACATCAAGTGCAGTAGTCGGCTCATCAGCAATAATGACCTTCGGTTCACAGCACAAAGCAATAGCAATCAAAACTCGCTGAAGTTGCCCGCCACTTAACTGATGGGGATATGCGTCGTACACCCTTTCAACATCTTTTAACCCTACCTTACGAAACCAATATTCAACTTTAGAACGATATTCTGATTTAGGCCCTATTTTATGGGCAGCGAGAGCTTCCTTTACCTGAAATCCACAAGTTAATAAAGGATTCAATGCAGACATTGGCTCCTGAAAAATCATGGCAATTTTTCTGCCCCTGTAAAGTCTTATATCGTTTTCTTCTAGCTTTATAAGGTCTACAACTTTCCCTTCATCTTCCTGAAAAAAAATTTTGCCAGAATCGTATTTTGCCCGGGAACCCAATAATTTCATAATACTTAATGAAGTAACAGATTTGCCACTTCCAGATTCGCCCACAATTCCGAGTGATTCACCCTCAAAAACACTAAAATTAATTTCCTTTATGGCCTGTTGCCATATTTTTCCTGAATAAAAAGAAACACTTAGATCCTGAATTTCAAGTATTTTCACCATGCAAATTAAACTAAAATCATTCATTTGGGGTTAAAATTTGTATCGTCCTTCAATTTTTTATTTCCTAGGCCGTTAATTTTTTTAAAGTATCCGTATGAACAGTAAACTAAAGTGGTTTTTAAGATTGATAGGTATTTTTGTTTTGGTGATAATCCTATTGACAATTCTAGTTCCCGTCTTGTATAAAAAGGAAATTAAGGAAAAATTGAAACAAGGTATAAACCAGGAGATTAATGGAAATTTTGATTTTGCGGATATTTCACTTTCAATTTTAAAGCACTTTCCCAGATTAAGCCTTAGTATTGAAAACCCTGTAATACTATCTTATGAACATCAGGATACAACGATGTTATTTAGATCTGAAAAATTGGATCTGGATTTTGATTTTTGGAATGTTATTTCTAAAAGTGAAGTTTTAACCATAAAAGCATTTTATTTAATTAAACCCGAGATTAATTTAATTTCCTTCCCTGACTCAACTGCCAATTTCAATTTACTAAAATCAGACCCAAATGTTGAAAAACAAAATGAAAGTCCATTAAGACTAATTTTAGATCATTACGAAATAAAGTCGGGTGAAATAGTTTTAGACGATAGACTGAATAGAATAAGTGTAGAAGCTAAAAATTTTAATCATGCTGGAAGTGGAAATTTTAAAAACAATCTGGTAAGCTTAAAAACCAAAACAAATATCGAAGCTCTATCTTATATTTCTTCAAACTTGACTTTGCTCAGAAATTGTAAAATTCTTTCAGAATTGGACTTAGAAATTGATCAGGACAGTTCCATATATTCAATCCAAAAGGGTGATTTTTCCATAAATGCTTTAAAAGTCCTCATAAATGGAAACTTAAAATTAAATGTTGATGGTTCAAATAGTTTAAATTTAAGTATAGAAAGCCCAGGGACAGAATTCAAAGAGTTATTTTCACTTATTCCAAATGCGTATAAGGGAGATTTCAAAGACCTACAATCCACCGGACATTTTAATTTAAAAGGAAAAATAGCAGGAATACTTAATACCAAGCAAAATGTCTTCCCGGATTGGGATTTTATGATAAAAGTTATCAACGGTGGAATTCAATACCCAGGGATGTCAGTTTCTTTAGAAAAAGTAAACATGGATTTAACAACATCCAATAGGGGACCGGATATGGATAAGGCATATATTAAGATCAATCCTTTCAACTTTGAATTAAATAAAAATCCAATTCATGGTTTTCTGTTCCTAGATCAACTAATGGGAAATACACACTTTTTGGGTGAAATAAAAGGAGTATTTTCATTGGATGATTATAAGAAGTTCATGCCCTTAGATGAACAAGTCCAATTAAGTGGCAAGTTAGACTGTGATTTTAATTTTGATTTAGACAAACAAATGATTGATCAAGCAACTTATGATAAAATGAAGGTGGCAGGATTTCTTAAGATAAATTCACTGATCTATAAAGACCCATCCATGCCAAGTATTGGTATCCCAAATATGGAATTGCAATTTGATAATAGTTCTTGTGTAATTAAACAAAGTAAGATTTTATTTGGCAAAAGTGATATAGAATTAAATGGTATACTGACAAATCCATTTGCACTCATAATTGATAAAGGCTACAGCACAGGAAAGATTAGCTTTAACGGAAAATACTTAGATGTCAATGAATGGATGGAAGAAAATGCCCCTATAGGTGATCAGAAAAATAATATCTATGCGATTCCTGACACCTCATCTTTTGTTCTTGATTTAATTCACAAATTAGAAATATCATTTATTGGAACCTATAATAAAATAGTTTATGATTCTTACAAAATTGAAAATGCCTATTTAGACGGCGAACTTAAACGCGATAGGATAGTTTTGCATTCATTAAAAATTTCAGTTAACAATAACCCAATGAGTGTTACAGGCGTTTTGGAATCACCTATGGCATATGCCATGCAAAACAAGACATTGAAAGGATCTCTACAAATTAATGGAAATAGATTTGATTTAGTTTCATTTATGGGTGATGAAGCTCCGCAAGGAAATTCAGTATCAAATGGCGAACCTACATCTGAGCCGTTTGTAGTTCCAGAAAATATGGATTTAGATTTATTGTTTGATATTGGCACATTGGTGTACGATAAATGGCAACTGGATAAGGCTAAGGGATTAATAGAAATATTGGATAATGAAATGCAGATTCATAATTTTCAGACATCAACGCTTGGAGGCAATATGGTTTTGAATGGAATTTACAATACTTCAAACCCACAAAAACCACATTTTGACATGAAATACGACATGACTAAATTGAAATTCTCTAAGGCTTACGAATCCATAGTTAGTTTTAAAATTCTGGCACCAATAGCAAAATTTATTGAAGGGAGTTTTAATTCATCCATAGTTTTTTCTGGAAATATGAATAAAGACATGATGCCGGATTTCGCTTCATTGAATGTAAATGGGATAATTGAAACCCTTGACGGAGTCATTAAAGGATATAAACCATTGGAACAAGTAGCGGAGAGACTAAATATAAAAGAATTAAAAAGTGTGAGTCTCCAAAATACAAAAAACTGGTTTAATATAGAAAACGGATCAGTTTATTTAAAGCCAGCCACTAAAAAAGTAAATGATGTAGAAATGATTTTCTCTGGTTCTCACAAAATTAGTGGACCTATGGATTATGATTTTACATTTAAAATTCCGAGATCAAAATTTCAGAACAATTCTATAGGCTCTGCTGCTGAAACAGGAATATCATTTCTTAAAAATCTAGCTTCAAAGACAGGCTATAACCTTGATATAGGAAAAAACGTGAACGTCTTAGTAAATTTTAGTGGAAAACTATTAGATCCAAAGATTAATTTTAAACTATTGGGCACAGATGGTAAAAGCCTAGAAGATGAAGCAAAAAATACCATGAATGATGCCGTAGACAAGGCAAAGGACTCTTTAATGCGAAAAGCTGAGTCTGAGTTAGAAAAGGAAAAGCAAAAAGTTATAAAGGAGACAAAAAGAATAGAAGATAGTATAAGGGTTGCAATTTCTAAGAAAACAGAGGAAGAGAAGAAAAAAATATTGGAAAAAGCAGCAAAAGAAGCCGAAAAATATGTGGATTCTAATTTGCTCAATAAAGGCAAAGATGTTTTAAATGAAAAATTAGGGAAAGAGGCTGATAAAATATTAAAGGAAGGCGGACAAAAAGAGGTGGAACAAATTAAGGACAAGGTTCAGGAATGGAACCCGTTCAAAAAGAAAAAATAATTTATAATACCAGCTTCAAACTTCTATTTGTTTATTGGAATTTTTTATAATCATTACTTAAGATGGAAATTGTAAAGTTTATTTTTAAAATATTTTTACTATTCCTTTTATTGGTTTCGAAGGAAGGTGTCTATGATGCATTTAGGTTGCCTGATTTATTTTACTCCCCAGTAATTAAATCTATGCATCAATTTCTTCTCTTTTGGTTATCTATTAATCTAATTGTCAGATTTAACCAATTTGTTTATAGAAAAAGAAAAAAATTGGGGCATAAGTACTCGGACAATGTTATTGTAGGTCTCCAGAATATATATTACCTTTTGACAACCTTGGCTATTATCGTAATGATAGTTGGTTTCTTTGGTATTGAATTTTCTAAATTTTTAACAGCTTTATCCATAGTGGCTGCAGCTATAGCGATAATATCCAAAGATTTGGTAAGTGATATTTTGACCGGCATTTTACTTTCTTTTTCAAAGGATATTGCATTAGGAGATTATGTACGAATAGGCGATTATAAGGGTCGGGTAATGGATATTAATATATATAAGATCATTTTGCATAATGAAGATGATGACATTATATATATCCCTAATTCAAAAGCATATTTTTCAGATATTGTAAATTATACTCAAAAGGAAATTCGAAAATATAATGTTGAATTTTCAATACCTACAGATAATGACGTTACTTTAGACGAGTTAAAGAGGACAATGGATAAAACTTTTGTTGATTATAAAAATTATCTTGATCCAAATTCAGAAAAATTGAAAATTACTGCGATTAATAAAGATGATTTTAGATATAAAATTCAGTTCAAGTTAAATCAAGTAAACCCTAAGATTGCTGAAGAAATAAAATCCCGGATACTAACAGAAATACTTAAAAAAATACAATTGATGAGTTAATTTTTAAGCTTTATGCTTTCGATACTCTGAATAATTTAAAATAAAAACTCCAAAAAGTGTAAATATCGCTCCATATATAATTCTGTAGGTGAATGGTTCGTTCAAAATAAAGTACCCAAGAAACATGGCAATTATTGGATTGATATAACTTTGAATACTGACTACTGTAGCTGGTAAATGTCTGAGCGCATAGATATAACAACTGTATGCCACCAGCGAACCCATAACGATCAAGTATAACCAAATATAAAACATCTCCTTGGTTAAGGAAAAATTCGAAAGTTCCTCAAAGGAAACACATAAAAACGCCATTGGTAATCCACCAAAAAACATTTGGAAACCTGCGGCCATAAGAGGGGAGTAGGGATAAGTTTTAGTTTTGCTAATTACAGATCCTACACCCCAGGCACCGACTGATACAATGGTTAGGATAAATCCTATAGCTGTCGTGTTCTGACCAATCGGCCATGAAAATTTATCAAAACAAATAAAGATTAGTCCAACAAAACCAAGAAAAATACCAAACCAACCTAATGAACTCAATTGATCAGATGGTCTAAAATAAATGGTGAGCAATGCAATAATGATTGGTGAAAGCGAAGCCAGGATAGCTGAAATTCCGCTATCAATATAGCTTAAGCCATAAGTACCTATTCCATTACCTAATGTAATTAATAGGAATGCAAGCAAGACTTGAAATAAAATGTATTTTTTTGATGGCAATGGTGCTCTCTTAATCAAAAAAATATAAACTAAAATTATCGTACCTGAAACGATCTGTCTTACAGAGGTAAAAAAAAAAGGCGGAATCCTTGTTACCCCCAATTTATTTACGAGATAAGTTGTTCCCCAGATTAGACAAGTTAGAATTAAAGCCAGATAAGCTTTTGAATGTACCCCTTTCATAGTTTAAAGTGGTGCAAGCTTTACTTTTAGATGATTGGTTTCATCATTTAATTTAATCTGACAAGCTAAACGGCTGTTATTAGTAGATAAAGGAAGTTGATCTAGCATTAAAGCTTCTTCATCATTCATTAGTGGTAATGTATGGTTTGAAAGTATTAACACATGACATGATCCACACAAAGCCATTCCACCACATGTCCCATCCACTGGCAGGTCAGCGGCTTTACATAATTCCATTAAATTCAAACCACTTTTTGTTGGAATATTTAATGCATGTTCTAAATTTTCTCTGTCAACTATAATAATCTCTAATTCTTCCATCTATATAATAAATTATTCAAACCGATTTATTCCCGTGACAGTTGTATATTTAAAACTGGGCTTTTTCCCTCCGTTTACGATTTTATAAGCAGATTGCACCATTAAGGCAGCCTCATGAAAACCACATAGAATCAGCTTTAGTTTTCCAGGATAAGTATTGACGTCTCCTATGGCAAAAATTCCGTCGATATTTGTTCCAAAATCAGTTGTATTTACTACAATTGCATTCTTATCCAGATTTAATCCCCACTCTGCAATGGGACCTAATTTAGGAGTCAGACCAAAAAGAGGAATAAAATAATCACAGCTTAGAGTAAGCATATCAGACGTTGGGGTTTTGATTACGACCCTTTCCAGTTTATTTTCTCCATCCAATTCAAACACTTCCGACTCTGTCAATAATTGAATCTTGTTTTCATGCACATAGGCCAATAATTTTTGAACAGACTCAGGTGCACCTCTAAATTCTGTTCGTCTATGAACCAAAGTAACAGAAGCGGCAACATTTACCAGATAAAGAGCCCAATCTAATGCAGAATCCCCACCACCAGAGATAACCAAACGCTTATTTCTATACTTTTCCGGATCTCTGATTATGTAGTCTATACCTCTATCTTCAAAGTCCTCAATTTTGTCGATGTTTGGTTTGCGTGGTTCAAAACTACCCAAACCACCTGCAATAGCAACAACAGGAGCCTCTAAAACTGTCCCTTTATTAGTTGTAACTTCGAAACTATGATTTTCAAGTTTCTTAATTAAAGTAGCTGTTTCTCCAAAAGTAAAATTAGGTTTGAAAGGTTCAATTTGTTTTATTAAATTATTAACCAAATCTGATGCAAGTATTTCGGGATAACCAGGAATATCATAAATTGGTTTTTTAGGGTATATTTCATTTAGCTGGCCGCCTGGACCTCCCAGTGAGTCTACCAAATGACATTTCAAATTGAGTAGTCCCGCTTCAAATACAGTAAATAAGCCACAAGGGCCAGCACCAATAATCAAGATATCTGTTTTAATTTTAGAATCCATACAATAACACAAGTATGGATACAAAATTATTGCAGAAGAACATTATAATATACATTATTGACGTTTTATTCACTAATTAATAGCAGCTATTTCTCTAAAAGCACTACAAGTGAGTCATTGTCACCAGGAAGCTTTTCAATTAACTCATCAATAAATGACCAACCATATTGCATAAAATATTGAAATCCTGATTCCTTTCTTTCTTGAAGGTTATTATCAGGAAAAAGTGATTCTTTTATTTTTTGCACTTTGGTTAGATCAGTTTCGAATTTCAACTTTTCATCCTTTTGCAATTTATGTAAAAGTTTATCCAGGATGTTTTCCATTTTTTTTATTTCAGCCAATAAGCCTGTATTATCGCCCTTAATTATATTTTTTGAAAGTTGAATCAATTTTTCATATCCCAGGGATATTTCATTTCCAATTAATTCGAGTTCCTGGGGAAAGTTTGATTTCAGTTTGATCAATTTTTCTTCTATTTGAGAAATAGGCTCTAGAAAGTCAAAGTTATTTAACCCGAGATTAGCAATTTTATTTTGTGCATTTTCACCAATTAAAACTACCGAAGCCCTTCTTTTTAGCATTGGAAAAGTGATTGTACAATAGGCGAATATATCTTTAAGCTGCAACCAATATGCTATCTCAGCACCTCCACCAATGAACATTAAATTTGGTAATAGGGTTTCTTGAAATAATGGCCGAATTAATACATTAGGACTGAAATTTTCAGGATTACTATTTAACTCTTCCAATATTTCCTGACTTGTCCAATTATACTTTTTATCAATTGTAGAAAATATTTTATTTTCTAAAACTATTCTACTTCTGTACTGTGGTGCTAAATAAAATATGTTTATATCCCTGGGATTAGCCTGAATAGGGTAGGTTAATGATTCTAAGCCTTTAATTTTACTTGAAGTATGCTCCAATACCATATGTTCTGTAAGCTCTTTTGACAAAATCGGGATCAATATTTTTTTTGCCTCTACTTGATCGGGATTAAAGTAAACAAGCCCATAAGAGCCAAAAAGAAAATGTACAAAATGCATCATAAATCCCTCATAACACTCAGCCTCTTCCTTCAAAGCCTGAATCGAACATATTAGCTTTTTTGCCTCTTCGTCATTGGTAAAAAAGGATAGAATTTCTTCAAACAATTCATTCATTCCATCCAAACTCATTCTGCCTACAGGACCTGTTTGCAAAGTGTTCCAAGCTAACTTCTTATTAAAGATCCAAAGATGATTAATTTCATCAAAATCATGATCTTCATTTCCGGAGTAATAGACAGGAATGAAATGATATTGAGGATATTGAATATTTAACTCTCTGGCAATTTTAATGGTATGTGTTATCTTAATCCACCAATACAAAGGCCCTCCCAACAGACACGGCTGATGAGCACATGTTACAGCGAAGGTACTCTCACTTTGGAATTTATTTATTTGTGCATGTATAGGATCAGATCGATCGATTTTAGAATATTGCTTTTTAAGTATTTGACACCAATTATCTCTGTTGGTATAATTTAAAATTTTCTGACTTATCTGATTTGGAATGTTTTTAAAAGATGGAGGTTGATTAACAAATTCAATAAATTTTTCAGGATGCATCCAATAATTGAGATCCAACTTTCTGAATTGAGTTAAAACATCTGGAGAGATTAATTTTTGGGATGAGCTGTATTGTTCCAAAATCTAGAATTAAAGTTTACAAAATTATACGATTTATGCTAATACCAAAATTTAAAAAAAAAAAATTCAAATATCAAACATCGAATTGGAAACGATTTTGTCCAAATAATGTCTAATTTAGCCCAATTATTAATATCATTACATTAAATAATGATTTTTAGTACCAGTAGCTGATTTTATGTTTTTTTATATCATAAAGCGAATAATACTAGGAATTTTAGCTGTTTTATCAGTCTCATCGTTGGTTTGCGTTATTGTATATTTCGCCCCGGTAGATCCAGCCAGAATGAGTTTTGGTCAACGATCAGATGAAGAAACCGTCCATACTTTTAAAAAGAAATATTTTCTAGACAAAGGTATTGGTCTACAGGTCTTTCACTACTTTGAAGATTTAAGTCCAATTCAGTGGGTTTCATTAAATGATAACAGATTGGAGGACTATGAATATAAGATCATCCACAAATCATATTCTCACCGACTTATAGTCAAATATCCGTATTTCAGGAAATCTTATACAAATGGAAAAGATGTTTGGGACTTAGTTACAGAGGCATTACCAGGCACTATAATCTTAGCTTTTACCTCAATGTTTATTGCTATAATTTTTGGTCTATCTCTTGGTTGGTGGTGTGCATTACAAAATCAAAAATTAGCAGACAAGATAATTTTGGCA
>Ga0268298_10000234_pt1 | contig 72990 bp, 51 predicted proteins | sample WWTPWeurt_MetaG_FD_194462 | JGI IMG/M metagenome (GOLD analysis project Ga0268298, IMG submission 194462) | Activated sludge microbial communities from WWTP in Nijmegen, Gelderland, Netherland - WWTP Weurt | ecosystem: Engineered > WWTP > Aerobic digester > Activated sludge | place...
TGGCGCGCTACATTGAACGGGCAGAAGACCTGACCCGGCTTTTGGCGGTGAACTTCAATGCCCTGCTGGATACCCACAGCCCTGAAGATGCCCTGCAGGGCTGGCAGCCGCTGGTCAACATCACCGGCGACGAAGAGCTTTTTGCGGCAGACTACCAGCAGACCAACGCCGAATCGGTGATTGACTTTCTGCTCTGGCACCCCCTCAACCAGAACGCCGTCAGAGCCTGCATCAACCGGGCGCGCGAAAATGCCCGCAGTGTGCGCGAGCAGATCAGCAGCGAGATGTGGGAGCAGATCAACAAGCTCTATTTCCTGGTGCGCGACACCAGCCGGGCGACCGTGCTGGCGAACCCGAGCGAGTTTTTTCAGGAAATCCGCAACGGGTCGCAGGCCTTTCAAGGGATCACATCCGCCACCCTGACGCATGGCGAGCCGTTTCACTTTATCCACCTGGGGATGTTCCTGGAAAGGGCCGACAAAACTGCCCGAATTCTGGACGCCAAATATCTGTATCTCAACACTCTGCCGCGCGAATCTGCCGAAACCTCGCTCCAGTTGATTGCCCTGCTGCGCTCGTGCAGCGCCTTCGAACCCTTTCGCCGTTCTGCCAAAGGCGAGCTGGATATTGAGCATGTGGCCTATTACCTCCTGCTCGACCATGCTTTTCCGCGGGCGGTCCTGTTTTGCCTGGATGCCAGTCTCAAAGCGCTGGATATTTTGGGCAGCAGCAATGCCGAAAGCCTGAAAATCACCCATCCGCGCCGCACCCTGGGGCGCATCAGCGCAGATCTGGAGTATCTGGATATAAACGAGATCCTTGGTGATAAAATGGATCCATATCTGAACCAACTGCTGGTGCGGCTGAATACGTCCGGCGATGACATCGCCCGGGCCTACTTCAACACCCGGGTCATCCTGCCAGACAGCCGCCCACAACAACAGCAGCAGCAACAGTAAGACATTAAAGTATCATCTCAATAAAGAGGGGTGTTGGGTGTTTTTTGCGGGCGAAGCCCGCAAAAAACACCCAACTGCCCCCACTTATGGAAATGATACACTTAGAAAGAGAAAAGGCAACGGAATGCGGCTTCGAATTGAACACAAAACAACTTTTTCGTATGATCACCCAATCAGTGAAGCTTATACGGAAATGCGCCTGCGCCCCCTGGACGGACATGGGCAGCACTGTCTGTCCTTTGTGCTGACCACCGAGCCGCGTGATGAAACCGCCAGATACAAAGACCGTTTTGGCAATGATGTGCGCCATTTTGATGTGATCCAGCCGCACCAGCAGCTGGTGGTCGCCGCAGCAAGCGATGTGCTGACCCCCGACCAGTTCTTTGCGCCTGTCGAGCAGATCTCCCCGCTAGACGAATTTGACTTCCTATCCGCCAGCCATTACACCGCGTTTAACGCCGAGATCAGCGCCTTTGCCGCCGCTCAAATCGTTTCAAGTGACGCCCAAACCAACGCCCTGGCGCTGATGGAGGCCGTTTACAAACTGGTCAAATATGAAAAAGGCGCCACCGATGTCAGCACCACAGCCGAAGAGGTGCTGAATCTGAAACACGGTGTGTGCCAGGACTTTTCCCATCTCATGCTGGCTGCCTGCCGCTCACAAAACATTTCCTGCCGCTACGTCAGCGGCTACCTGTACAACAACGGGCATACTGCCGCCTCGCATGCCTGGGTGGATGTTTTTATCCCCTCTCACGGCTGGATTTCGCTCGACCCAACCCACAACTGCCCCCAAACCGGGCAGTATGTACGGGTTGCCATCGGGCGCGACTACGCCGATGTCCCCCCCACCCGCGGCATCTTCGTTGGCAACGCCAAAGAAACGATGGATGTTTCCGTAAGGGTCAACGTCTTATAAGACGGACGCGCCCGCCTAGCTGACGAGGTGGTATCCCCATTTACCGGAGGCCACCTCGCTGCTTTTTAATAACGCCAGTTCGGGTTAGTTCGAAAAGAGGTTATTTTGGGTGTTTTTTGGGTGGCTACGCCACCCAAAAAACACCCAAAAATCTCTTATCCCGAACTGACGGTTTGATACTGATTTTCGCGGGCCAGGTTGGGCAGCAGCATCAGCCATAAAACACCTGAGAACCTCTTATTCCAAACCGACTTTATTTATTTGATTTTTATGGATGATTTTTCAATATCGCCATAAAATCTTCATAGCCATTCTGCATCGCTCCACCAGCAAAGAGGTCTTTATGTTCAATTTTAAAAACGTTCGCATTGGTGTCAAGTTCGGGATTCTAGCCGTTGTCATCCTGATTGGCCTTACCATATTTTTTGCATTCTCTTTTAACGGGCTGAATCAAGTCAAGGTGAATGGGCCAATCTACACCAACATCGTTCTGGGAAAAGACCTGATCGCCGATATCTTGCCGCCCCCCGAATATATTATCGAATCCTACCTGGTCTGCTTTCAAATGATTCAAACCACCAGCCAGACTGACCTGGCGGGCGACCTGCCCGGGCTTGTCTCCCGCATCGATCAACTGCACAAGGATTACGAAACCCGGCACGCCTACTGGGAGACAGCGCTCACTGAAGGCGAGCTAAAGAACGAACTGGTCAAAGTGTCTTACAAGCCAGCCGCCAGTTTTTTCAACATTGTTGACAGCGAATTCGTCCCCGCCATCCAGGCAGGCGACAGCGCCGCAGCCACAAAAATCCTCAACGAGAGCCTGACTCCGCTTTACCTGGAACACCGCAAATCGATCGACCAGGTCGCGGTCCTGACAGCCGAGGTAAACGCCCAATATGAGGCAACCGCTGTCCAGGAAGTGAACCGGACCAATTTGCTGATGATCGTCATTGGCATCCTCGTGGTCCTGCTCACCATCGGGATCAGCGCCGTGATCGGCGGTGGAATTACCCGCCCAATTACCGACATGGTTGCCACAGCCGAAAAGCTGGCCGCGGGCAATATCCAGGTGAATATCTCGCTCCACTCCAGCGACGAGCTTGGAAAATTGGCCGATGCTTTCCGCAAAATGATTGCCTATATCCAGGAGATCGCCACGACTGCCGATACGATCGCCGCAAACGATCTGAGCCAGACCATCATCCCGAAGTCGGAAGACGACGCGCTGGGCAATGCCTTTGCCCAAATGGTGCTGAACCTGCGCAACACGGTCAACGAAGTTCAAAACGGCGTACGCGACCTGTCGGCTGCGTCCACCGAGCTGCTCAAAAAATCAACTTCGGTTGCCGATTCTGCGGATGAAATGAGCCGGACTGCCATCTCAGTTGCGGCAGGGATGGAAGAAGCCGCGGGGAACCTGAGCAACGTGGCAGCCGCCACCGAAGAAATGACCGCTACCGTTGGCGATATCGCCAACAACGCTGAAAAAGCCCGGGCCATCACCGAGCGGGCTGCCTCCCAGACCGATCAGATTGCCACCGCAGCCAGCACCCTGGGTCTTTCGGCCAAAGAAATTGGCAAGGTAACCGAGACGATCACCTCGATTTCGCGCCAAATCAACTTGCTGGCGCTCAACGCCACCATCGAAGCCGCCCGCGCCGGCGCCGCAGGCAAAGGCTTTACGGTTGTTGCCACCGAGATCAAAGAACTGGCCAGGCAAACCTCGGCAGCCACAGAGGATATCAAAGCCCGGATTTCGGGCGTCCAAAATTCGGCGCTCACGGTTTATGAAGATACCGACCAGATTTCGAGTGTTATTCACGAGGTAAATTCCATCGTCAACAGCATCGCCACAGCCATCGAAGAACAGTCTGTCGTCACCAAAGATATCGCCACCAATATATCCAACGCCACCAGCAATATCCAGACGACCAACGACCAGATCATCATGGTCTCGGGCCTGTCGATGTCGGTTTCGCAGGAAATATCCAGCGTCAGCAATTCAGATCATCAAAACACCCAGGATTGGGGCAGCGCCAGCGCCCTGGCAGCCCTGGCCGACCAGCTCAATCGAGTTGTCGCCCAGTTCAAAATGTAGTTTCTTTTGTCTTCATACAAAGATCAGGTACCCTCAAGTGGGTGTTTTTTGCGGGCGAAGCCCACAAAAAACACCCACTTATTGAAATGATCTGGTGGAATATGAGTGGCACAGGCGCTCAGATTCCACCAGATTTTAGATTGGATGTATAATTAGATTAGAAAAGCTTGATCATAAACACTATGGAATTTCACATCGAAAATGCGAACTGGCGGGATCTAAATGCAGTCCGCCAGCTTGAGCAAATCTGTTTTCCTCTCGATGCCTGGCCAATCTGGGATTTGGTTGCTGTGCTAACCCTGCCAACCGTGATTCATCTCAAGGCCGTCAGCGCCGGAAAAATGATTGGGTTTATCGCGGGTGATATCCGCAGCAGCGAAAAAATGTCGTGGATTGCAACCGTGGCTGTGCTGCCCGAATATCGCCGCCAGGGTATAGGAAAAGCAATGATCGAAGCCTGCGAAGCCCAACTGCCCACCCCCACCGTGCGCCTGTGCGTGCGCATTACCAACACCGAGGCTATTCATCTATACCAGCACCTGGGCTATAACCGGTCAGGCATCTGGCCTCAATACTACCAGGACCGCGAAGACGCGTTGATCATGGAAAAGAGCCTTTTGAAAAGAGGACTATAATTAAGAATATGCAGTCAGACACCCTCCCGGCAAAGGCGTCCGCACCACTCCAGGCAGCCAAACCAATTACCACCTCCGGCGATTTGCTGGAACTTGCTCAGATTCTTGCGAGCGAAAAAATCATCGCCGTAGACACCGAATCGAACGGACTGCATGCATACCGTGAACAGGTCTGCTTGATTCAATTTTCCACACTGCACGCCGACTATCTGGTAGACCCATTGGCGAAGCTGGATATGACTCTCCTCGGTCCGATTTTTGAAAACCCGGCGATTGAGAAAGTCTTTCATGCCGCCGATTATGACATCCTCTGTTTGAAACGCGACTTCGGTTTTCGCTTTGCCAATCTTTTTGACACCATGCTGGCTGCCCGCATCCTGGGCAAAAACACCCTCGGCCTGGGCAACCTGCTGGAAGCCGAATTTGGGATTGTGCTCGACAAACATTACCAGCGCGCCGATTGGGGGCACCGGCCTCTCTCGGAAGAAATGCTGAACTATGCCCGCCTGGACACACATCACCTGATTGCACTGCGCCAGCAGCTCTACCCTGCCCTGGTTGCCAGCAGCCGCTGGGCGCTGGCCCAGGAAGATTTTGCCCGATTGTGCAACAGCAGTGAACCCGGCGAGGAAAACAACAACTCGGGACCGCATATCCCTGGCGCACACGAACTGACCCCTCAGCAGTACACCGTGCTGCTGGAACTGTGCAGCTACCGGGAGCAGGTTGCGCGCAACATCAACCGGCCCATTTTCAAGGTATTTAACGCCGAAACCCTGCTGGATATCGCCCGCTACTGCCCAGGAAACCTGTCTGAGCTGAGCAAGCTTCACGGGATGACCCCTCGGGCGATTGACCGGCACGGACGCCAGTTACTTTCAGCCGTCCGCCGCGGCCTGGAAAAAGAACCTGTTCAAATGGCGCGCCCGGTACGCCCCAGCGATGCCTATCTCAACCGGCTGGAACGTTTGCGCAGCTGGCGCAAAAATGTCGGCCTAAAACTAAAAGTCGAATCAGATATTATCCTGCCCAAAGAAATCATGCTCCAACTCGCCGAGCAAGCCCCGCACGAACCGGCTGAACTGCAGACAATCCTTGCCGATACGCCCTGGCGTTTCCAGGAATTCAGCAGCCAGATTCTCGAGGCCATCTGGCCTCCCCCCAGGAGAAAATGATGAAAATCCATTTCTATGGCGCAGCACAAACCGTTACCGGGTCAATGCATTTACTCGAAGTCAATGGGGCCAGGCTGCTCCTGGAATGCGGCTTGTTTCAGGGCCAGCGCAGTGAATCCTACGAAAAAAACCGAAACTTCCCTTTTGATGTCACCAAAATTAATGCTGTCGTACTTTCACATGCCCATATTGATCACAGCGGCAATCTGCCCAACCTGATCAAGCAGGGCTTTGAAGGTCCGATTTATGCCACCCGGGCCACAAACCATCTGGTGGATGTGATGCTGCGCGATTCTGGACATATCCAGGAAGCGCAGGCACAAAACATCAACTTTCACCGCTCCAAACGCGGCGAACCACCTATCGACCCGATCTATACCGAAGAAGACGCCGCCAAAGTCAAGCAGCACCTGCGCAACCTGGACTACGGCGATGTAGAGGAAGTGATCGCAGGTGTACGGGTCCGTCTGGTGGATGCCGGGCATATCCTCGGTTCGGCCGCGGTGGAACTCGAAGTGGAAGAAAACGGCAAGAAGACCAAGCTCTGGTTTTCGGGGGATATTGGGCGGCGTGACCTGCCGATCATCCGCGACCCGGTTATGCCAGAGGATGTCGATTATCTGATCATGGAATGCACCTACGGCGACAAACCCCACCGCGACCCGGAGGAAGCCTACCAGGAAATGAGCGCTGTCATCGGCCGGACCCTCCGCCGGCATGGCAAAGTGGTCATTCCGGCCTTTGCGGTTGGGCGGACCCAGGAACTGGTCTACAACCTCAGCCGGATGTACGACGAGGGCGACCTGCCGAATGACGTCCCCGTATATGTGGACAGCCCGCTGGCCATCAACGCCTCGAATATTTTTAAGCAGCATCCGGAATGCTTTGACCCTGAAATGCTGGAACAGGTGCGCCGCGGCCACCCGGCTCTGGATTTCAAACTCCTGCGCTATGTTAATGAACTGGAAGAATCCAAGCAGCTCAATGTGCGCAAAGAGCCGATGATCATCATATCCGCGTCGGGCATGGCCGAAACCGGGCGCATCGTTTACCACATCCGCTACGCCATCGAAGACGGGCGCAACACCATTATGATCGTCTCATGGCAGGCGCCCTACACCCTGGGCCGCCGCCTGGCTGAACGCCAGAAAGAAGTGCGCATGCTGGGTGAAACATTCCGCTGCAAGGCTGAAGTTCAGACCATCGGCGGCCTGTCGGCTCACGCCGGACAGGATTTCCTGGTGGAATATGCCAGCGGCTTGAAAAAGCGGGTTAAAAAGGTTTTCCTGGTGCACGGTGAGCAGGCCTCGGCCGACGCCCTGACCGAGCAGCTCAAAGCCAGGGGCATGACCAAAATCTACTACCCCAAAGCGGGTTCCGTCGAAGAAATCCTTTAATTTTTTTGAGGTTGTCCAGCAAATCCGCCTGGGACAGCCTGATTTAGGAGGCAGTATGACCGATCTACAAGTTTCCGCATCTGGTTTGGCAGCCTGGAAAAAGGCTGGCTTCGGCATGTTTATCCATTGGGGGCTGTATTCAATGTTAGGGCGCGGCGAATGGGTGCTGCATACCGACAAGATCCCCGCCAGCGAGTACAAGCCGCTGGCCCAGCGCTTCAATCCGACCCGGTTTAACGCCGCTGAGTGGGTGGCAATTGCCGCCGATGCGGGCCAAAAATATATGGTCATTACCAGCCGCCACCACGATGGCTTCAGCATGTACGATACCGCCCTCAGCGAGTACAAAATCACCCGTTCGCCGTTTGGGCGCGACCCGATGGCCGAACTGGCAGCCGCCTGCGCCCAACGCGGCGATATCCGCCTGGGCTTTTACAGCTCACTCCTCGACTGGCACCATCCCGCTTACCAGTCCCTGCCGCGCAGTGCCCAGGCCTGGGCCGATTATCTGGGCTTTTTGCACGGACAGGTGGGCGAATTGTGCACGAACTACGGCCCGCTGGCCTGCATGTGGTTCGACGGCGACTGGCCCCACCAGCCGCACGATGGCGAAAGCGGCGCATCGGAGAGCGGGTTGGTCTTCCATCCGGCTGGCTCGTTTGATTACCCCGGGCTGTACAACATGATCCACAATTTACAGCCTGACGCAGTGGTTTTGAACAACCGCCACGCCCAGCCTATACCGGGCGAGGACATCCAGGGTTTTGAACAGGACCTGCCCGGTGAAAACAGCGCCGGTTTCAACACCACCGAACAGTATGGGCTGCCGATTGAAGTTTGCCTGACGATCAACAACAGTTGGGGCTACAACACCAGCGACCAGAACAACAAATCGGTGGAGCGCCTGACCCAGATCTACCGGACCGTGCGCGGCATGGGCGGCAACCTGCTCCTCAATGTCGGACCAACGGGCGAAGGCGAAATTCTGCCGCAGCAGGTGCAAATCCTGCGCGAATTGGGGCAGCGCATTTCGGGCTAAAGCGGTTCCACAGAACCGATCGGCAGCTTCAGCTACGCCGGGAACCAGTTGAGCAGCGAGGTAGGCTGATTCATCAAACAGGGCGAAAAAAACGTCAGCTTCAACGCTGGTAAATAATAGGGAAACGCGAATTTAGGGTGTTTTTTGGTGGCACAGCCACCAAAAAACACCCTAAATTTCGCCTGTCAAAGCCCAGTCAAAGAAAAATACTGGACTTGACATTTTTTAATTTAAAGCGTAATATAATTAAAATATTCAATAATAAAAATAAATAATATTGATATTCACTTTTACATAACTCATGGAGTCCGAATGACCAACCCGGTTCGCATTTCCAACATTTCCAAAACCTACCACACCCTGCAGCGCAAGGGCATTTTCAAATCGGTCAAGCGTGATGTGCAGGCGCTTGAGGATATTTCGTTTGACGTTCGACCTGGCGAAATTTTCGGTCTGCTGGGCCCGAACGGCGCCGGCAAGACCACCCTGATCAAAATCCTGACCACGCTGCTGCTGCCCAGCGGCGGCGAAGCCTGGATCAATGGCTATCATGTGGAGCGCCAGCCCAATCAGGTGCGCGCCTCGGTCGGTTGTATGCTGATGGGCGAGCGCGGCCTGTATTGGAAACTGACCGCCCGTGAAAACCTGGAATACTTTGGCGCACTTTACCACCTCTCCCCTGCTGATCGCAAACGCCGGGCAAACCAGGTCATCGAGCTGATCGGGATCCAGGATCTGGCTGACCGGGCCGTGGAAACCTATTCTTCCGGCCAAAAAATGAAACTGGCCTTTGGCAAGGCCCTGATTAACGATGCCCCGCTGCTGGTGCTGGACGAACCAACCAACACCCTGGATGTGCCCTCTGCCAGTGAGCTGCGCGCCATTGTCCGCCGGCTGAACGCCGAAGGTAAGACCATCATCTACACCACCCACATCATGACCGAAGCCGAAACCCTCTGCGAGCGGGTGGCAATTATCGACCACGGCAAACTGCTGGCCCTGGGCAGCGTTCCAGAGCTGAAAGCCTCCATGCAGCAGAGCCAGGTGACACGCGTCGAAGGGGTGATCTCACAGAAAGCGCTAAACAGCGTCCAACTCCTGCCCATGGTGGAACAGGCAACCCTGACCAATGTCAACAGCCACAACTTGCTGACGGTGGTCACCCAGAATGAGCGCCAGTTCCTGCCCGGCCTGATTGAAGCCCTCTCGATTTCCGGCGCAGTGATCCAAAAAATTATCCCCCAGGAAGTGACCCTGGAAGACGTCTTCATTGCCAAAACGGGGCGAACCCTGGCTGAAGATACTGCAAAGCGCTAAACCAACGAGGCCGCCATGCAATCTGGATATGCTGTTCACTCCTTACAGGCCAACCTTTCGGTGGTCCTTGCCAGCACCTGGATGCGTCTGCTGACCATCTCACGCTACAAGGGCCAGCTGATTAGCGATATCGTTGTGCCGATCGTGATGGCTTCGATGCCGATCCTGCTGGGGCGCGCCACCGCCGGCGACCAGGCCGGACAAATCTTTGAAGCCCGCACCGGAACCGCCAATTATGTCGCCTATATGCTGATCGGCTCATCCGTCTTTACCATTGTCTCCAGCTCATTCTGGCACATCGCCAACTGGCTGCGCTGGGAGATGCAGACCGGGACCCTGGAAGCGCTCTACATGACCCCCACCGGGCGGGTGTGGATTGCCGCTGGGACGGCGCTCTACAGCATGCTGCGCTCAACCCTTTCGGCCTTTGTTTCCTACTTTGCCGGCTCGCTTATCCTGGGCGTCAACCCTTTCCAGGGCGAGCTGCTGATGGCGCTGGTCTTTATCCTGGTCGGTTTGCTGCCTGTCTATGGCATGGCGCTGATCTTTGGCGCAGTAGTCTTGAAACTCAAAGAGGCCAACGCCCTGATCAACTTGATGCAGTGGCTGGTCAGCTTTCTGATGGGCGTCTATTTCCCGGTGGCGATCCTGCCGCCCTTCTTCCGCTTTCTGGCGCTGGCTTTCCCACCCACCTGGATGACCAACGGCGTCCGCTCGGCGCTCCTGGGGGTGGGCTATTTCTTTGGCGTCTGGTACAAAGATCTGGCAGTTTTGTGGGTATTCCTGTTCATCGCCCCGCTCGCCGGTTACTTTATCTTCACCCGGGTGGAAACCGCCATGCGGCGCAATGAAGGCCTGGGCCAATTTTAATGAGGGTAACCCAATGTTAAATGAACTCAAACAAAATCCGCCCCCAACCCTGACCGAGATGAAGCCCCTGCAGGGCGCAGAGGCGCTGGTCAGCTCCTTGCTGGCAGCCTGCAAAAAAGAGTTGATCACCCTGGCACGCTACCCGGTGTCGTTTGTGGCTTCGTTTGCACAGGTCTTTCTGATCGTAGCGATCTTCAGCCTGGCCGGGCAAATGTTCAGCCAGCCCGGCAGCGCCAGCCTAAATGTCAACGGGGTGGTGGTGTACGGCTTCATCCTGTTCATCTTCCTGAGCGACACTCTTTGGACGATCGGCGCAAACATCCGCCAGGAACAGGTACAGGGCACCCTGGAGCAGCTTTACCTCAGCCCAGCCAACAAGTTCGCCAACCTGGCCTCCAAGATTGTCAATCTGCTGACACTCACCATGATCCTTTCTCTGATCTCGATGGGCGTGATGAGCTGGATGCTGGGCGGGCTGCCATTTCACAACCCGCTGCTCGGGCTGTATATTTTCGTCATGACCCTCAGCGGGGTGTTTGGTTTTGGCTTCGCCTTCGCCGCCCTGACCCTGCGCATCAAGCAAACTGCCGAAACCCTGGCTAACCTGCTCCAGTTCGCTGTTATGATCCTGTGCGCCAATTTCTTCCCCTTTTCGGCCCTGCCCGAACCGCTGCGGATGGTTTCCCGTCTGATCCCGCTTTCTTACAGTGTGGACGCCTTCCGCTCCACGCTGATGGGCTTTCCAGCCGGTTTTCCGGAGCTGGCGTCGATCGAGGTGGAGCTGGTGATCGTGACGGTCTTCGGCCTGCTGACCCCGCTGCTGGGCTATTGGGCCTACATTCGAGCCGAAGATGCCGCCCGGCGCTCGGGCAGCCTGGCCGAATTCTAACAACAAGCTGCGTAAAAGGCAGCGCAGACTGGGTATAATGGGTAGGTTATGAACCTTCCCAATTACTCATTCCGCCGCGACGGCCTGACCTGGCTGGCGTACTGCTTATTATCCTACTTCTCATTTATGGTCAGTGTTTTTGGGCCGTTGATGCCTTTCCTGCGCCAGGATTTGGACCTGAATTATGCCCAGGGCGGGCTGCACCTGACGGCGCTCTCCATCGGCATGGTGCTGACCGGCTTTTTCACTGGAAAATTGGCCCGAAAAATTGGGCGTTCCCGCGTACTTTGGGGCGGCACGGCGATCGTGGCTGGCGGAGCGCTGGTCATGGCAAACGCCCAGAACCTGGGGTGGAGTCTGCCCACTGCCCTGGTGATGGGCTTTGGCGGTTCTTCCATCCAGGCAGTGGTGCAGGCTTCATTAACGGAGCGGCATAAGCGCTGGAGCGCCACTGCTCTGACAGAAGCCAATATCGGCGCCAGCCTGAGCAGCGCCCTGGCGCCGTTCCTGGTGAGCGGTCTGCTGCTGCTGAACCTGAGCTGGCGCTTCATGGAATATTTCATCGCGGCCACTGCGCTTGTGCTGGCTCTGATTTTTGCACGCATCGTCATCCCCGATGCCGCCGCACCAGAGGACCGGCAGACCACCTCTGGAAAACTGCCGCGCCGCTACTGGGTGTTCTGGGGCCTGGTGATCCTGTTCATTGCGGTGGAATGGTCGATGGTCTTCTGGAGCACCGAATTCATGATCAGCGCCCGCGGCATGAGTAAAGTAGACGCGGCCCTGGTGGTTGGCATTTTTGCCGGCGTTGGGGTCCTGGGACGGGTCATTTCCAGCCAGCTCACCCGCAGGATGCCCCCGCTGACAATTTTACTGATCGCGCTGGGTTTTTGTGCGGCTGGCTTTCCCCTCTTCTGGTTAAGTTCCCTGACATGGTTGAGCGTGGCTGGCCTTTGGCTGATGAACCTGGGTGTGGCTAACCTGTTCCCGCTTGCCATGACCCTGGCAGTCGGTTCGGCTGAGGGGCATACCGACGAAGCCAGTGCCCTGATTTCCCTCGCCACGGGCGCAGCAGGCATCAGCGCCCCGCTTTTGTTGGGCTGGGCTGCTGACCGGCTTGGCAGCCTGGGGCAGGCCTTTGGCCTGGTGGCCATTTTCCTGCTGGTCGCCATCGCCTATACGCTGTCAATTGCTTGGTACCTGCGCAGGCGCTCGCAAAGCGCCAGACTGACCCATAAGTAACCCATCAGGAAAACCAACCATGCCAAAATCGCCCCCTGTCAAAATTGTCAACGTGGGCTACCGCTCAACCAATTACTGGGTTGTCAGTGCGGGGGCTTCGCGTTTGCTGGTTGACATCGGCTGGCCTGGAACCCTTGGGATGATGAAAACGAATCTCAAGAAGATGGATATTCCACTTTCGGAGATTCGCTATGCACTTGCCACCCACTACCACATGGATCACGCCGGACTTGCAGAGGAATTGAAACGCGAAGGTGTTACGCTGCTCGTGCTGGATATCCAGGTCAGCGCGATTCCTGTAATGAAGACCTGGATGAAGCCAACGGATCACTATGTTGAGATTACGGAGAAGGGAAACAGCATCATCTCGGTCGAACAGAGCCGCCAATGGCTCAACCGGATCGGAATCGGCGGCGAAATCCTGCATACGCCCGGCCACTCCGCCGACAGCGTTTCGCTCCTTCTCGATGACGGCTCGGTTTTCACCGGAGACCTGACGCCAGAAGCCTACGCATTTGACAATCCAGCTGCTCTGGCGGCCTGGAAACTCCTGCGAGAACACGGCGCTGCTCGGGTGTATCCTGCACACGGCCCGATCAGGGCGATAGAGGATGCGGCAGGCAAACCCCAAATCGAATAAAAAAACTATCCCCCAACATAACCTCTCCGAAAAGAGATTATGTTGGGTGTTTTTTGGGTGGCTACGCCACCCAAAAAACACCCAAAAAACTCTTATCCCGAACTGACGGTTGTTTAGGGTGTTTTTTGTGGAAGGTCAATCATAAAACTTGTGCCTTTGCCCACTTCGCTTTGCACCTCTATTTTCCCGCCATGGGCAAGTACAAGCTGTTTTGTAATAGCAAGCCCCAGCCCGCTGTGGCTGCGCTCACTGCGCGATTTGTCCCCCCGCCAGAAGCGGTCAAAAATAAAGGGCAAATCTTCAGGGGCAATCCCAGAACCGGTATCTCGAACTGTGATGCGGAGTAAGTTTTGGGCCGCATCGGTGCGGACAAAAACCGTCCCGCCGGGCGAAGTATGGCGCAGAGCGTTTGATATCAGATTGGAAAGCACCTGATTCAACCGGTCGTAATCGGCGGTCAACTGTTGGTCTTGTTCCACTGCAGCGACATTCAGGTCAATCCCACGTATTGCGGCCTGTGCAGAAAAACTTGCCGTAAGATCCTGCAACAAATCAGCGACAAAGAATGAGGTAAGGTGAAGTGGAAGGTGGCCTGTCTCAATCAGCGAGAGGGTTTGCAGATCGTTGACCAACCGGGTCAGCAGCTGGGTTTCATCCAATGTAGCATTGATGTGTTCGTCCGTCGGCTGATAGACACCATCCACAATGCCCTCCAGGTTGCCCTGGATGATGTGCAGCGGTGTGCGCAGTTCATGGGCAATGTCTGCCGTCAGGTTTCTGCGCTGCTGCTCGGCGCGTTCAAGCTCGTTCACCATCTTGTTGAAGCGCTTGAACAGATCGCTGAACATGTCGGAATTGCGTTCGCTGACGCGCACCGACAGGTTGCCTTCCTCAACGGCGTTAATGGCGCTGAAGAGTTCTTCGAGCGGCCGGCCAAAGCGGGTGTACAGATTGATGATGGCAAACAAGATCAGGAGCATCAGAACTGTGGGTGCGCCGCAAACGAGGAGCCAGATATTCTGAATTCCGGTGTATTTTGAAAAAATGATGTAAAGAAGCGCTGCGCTGCCGCCAACGAAAATAACCACGAAAATGAAAAAGAAGATGGCAAATCGGATAAAGCGGCTCATTCTCTGGCGGCGAGGTGTGGGCGGGGCGTCGGACATAGTTTGCGTAGATACTTGTAGATCGTTACCGTTCAATGAACCGGTAGCCAATGCCATAAACCGTCTCGAGCATCGAATCGCCTGAGGCTGCATCAAGTTTCTTGCGAAGATTCTTGATGTGCGAATCGACACTGCGGTCAAAAGAGGAGGCGGCGCCGTGCAGCGCTTCAAGCAGTTGTTCGCGTGTCAGGGTCTGGCCTGGGCGGGCGGCGAGCAGGAGCAGCAGCTTAAACTCATTCGGGGTAAGCTTGATGGGGCTGCCATTGAAAGAAACCAGGTATTTTTCGGGGTCGATTTCAAGCTGACCGACGCGAATGACGGCGGGGGCTTTGACATCTCCTTTACTCCTGCGAAGCAAGGCCCGGACTCGGGCCATCAGGGTGCGCTGTGAAAACGGCTTGGTGATGTAATCATCGGCGCCGATTTCCAGGCCAGTAATCTGGTCGACTTCTTCCGAGAGAGCGGTCAGCATGATGATCGGCACATCGCTTTCACGACGCAGGATGCGGCAAACTTCGCGCCCATCCATTTTGGGGAGCATCAAGTCGAGGATGATAAGATCGGGTTTCTCACGCCGGGCCAGGGTCAGCGCGGCTTGACCGTCGGCAGCGGTGGCAACCCGAAAGCCGTTTTTCTCTAAATAGTCGCGCGTCAGGCGGGCGACTTTGGGTTCATCATCTACGACCAGGATCAGGTGTGTCATACGTCAAGTATACCGGATTTCACTTCAAGCGCCTGTCGAGGGCATGGTAATGACGATTTTGCCCTTCGCCTGGTTCGTGAGAATATAGCGAAATGCCTCAGGGGCTTCTTTCAGCGGATAGATTTTATCGATCAGCGGCCTGATTTTCCCGGCTGAACAAAGCTCTGTAATCGTGAGCAGTTCTTTACTGTTCTGAGGAACCATCAGCATCTGGATATTCTTCCCTGACTTTTTTGCGATTCTGGGCCCTAAGAGCATGATCTGAAAGAGCGTGGCGACCGACCCTCCAACAATATAGCCCGTTCCGCCAGGCTTGAGCGCCCGCTGGTAAGCAAAAACCGAGCGTCTGGCAATCAATTCAAAGATCAGGTCATACTGCTTTCCGGTTTTGCTGAAATCTTCTCGGGTGTAATCAATCACATGGTCCGCACCCAGGGAGCGCATAAACTCCAGCTTGTGGGTGTGATCCACTCCGGTCACTTCAGCCCCATCCAGTTTAGCAAGCTGGATAGCAAATGAGCCAGCGCTGCCGCCGGCTCCATTAATCAGCACCTGCTGCCCTGGCTGTACCCGACCCTTGAGGCGAATACCTTGCAGGGCAATCACCCCGGCCTGAGGAATGGCGGCTGCTTCTTCAAAGCTCAGGCTGGCCGGCTTGTGTACCAGAGCATTTTCTGGCAGGCAGACATACTCGGCCAGGCCGCCATGATAGCCCGGTATCTCTCCAAAGACTTCATCTCCAACCTGAAACTTTCGGACGTTTTTGCCGATCAATTCCACCCGCCCGGCGATATCTGAACCCAGGATGGTCTGACCTGGGCTAAAAAGTCCGCGCATGCGGGCATAAAGCGGTTTGCCGATCAGGCCTTCGGTATCCGCCCCATTGATGGAGACGGCATGAATCTTGACCAGCACCTCATCCTCGGCGGGGGAGGGTTTGGGCAGCTCGACCAGACGCAGCTGGTCGGGGGAACCATATTTCTCATATATAATCGCTTGCATGCGGGCGCCTTTCTGCTATTTCATGGATACAACAATTTTACCGCGTGCATGGCCGGTTCCCAAATGGCGCATGGCGTCGGCGATCTTTTCCAGCGGATAAACTTTTTCCACTACGGGTTTGACCTGCCCATTCTCGAACATCTCGCTCAGCAGCAAGAAATCATCTCGTTTGAATTGGGCGATAAAGAAAATGATCTTTTGGCTGGCGCCCAGCGCGGCCAGGCGGGTCTTGAGGATAAAGCCGAGCGGTCCAAGTGGGCCATTCGATTTCGGCGCGCCGACGATGACATAGATGGATTGCGGGTTCAGGACCCGTTTGTTTTCGCCCCACGAGCGGCTGCCGGCGATATCGAGCATCAGGTCATAGCGTTTGCCGCTGCGGGTGAAATCCTCTTTGGTGTAGTCAATCACATAATCGGCGCCCAGCGAACGGACCAGATCCACATTGGATGGGCTGCAAACAGCGGTTACTTCGGCGCCGAGTGCTTTGGCGATCTGGACTGCAAAGGTGCCCACGCCGCCCGATGCCCCGTTGATCAACACCTTCTGCCCTGGCTGGAGTTTGCCATGCTCGCTCAGCCCCTGAAGGGCGGTGATTGCTGCGGTGGCAGCGCTGCCAGCCTGTTCAAAAGTGATATTGGCGGGTTTTGGAAAGACAAAATTACGGGCGCAGACATACTCGGCAAAAGCCCCGCTGCGCGCCCCAAAGACTGCGTCCCCGGGATTTACCCCGCTCACATCCTTGCCCACCGTTTCAACCACGCCGGCATAGTCGACACCAGGCCGGGTATCTTTAGGCCGGAAAAGCCCGCCGCCCATCAGGCGGGCGATGAAGACACCGCTCATTCCATACCACTCTGCCGGATTGACAGACGAAGCATGGATCCTGACCAGGACTTCATCGGCCTTGGGCGTGGGCTTTTCAATATTTTCAATTTTCAATACATCCGGAGTCCCATAGGACCGTAAAACAACCGCTTTCATGAATTGATCTCCTCACACTTTGTGTAACAATAACGCCAGTTCGGGTAAAGTTGTTTTGGGTGGCTGTGCCCCCCAAAAAAACAACCTCTTTTTGTATCATCTCAATAACGAGGGGTGTTGGGTGTTTTTTGCGGGCGAAGCCCGCAAAAAACACCCAACTGCCCCCACTTATTGAGATGATACCTCTTTCTCGTTCATCTAAGGATATCAGGTCTTTATGGAGAAAATATGGAGGAGTCCGGCAGAGTTTGTGTAAGCTTCAGAAGCGGGGCAGAGGCCCGCCGCATTGACCGGCGGGATGCACCAAGTTCCCCCTGCGGGGAGTTTTTTTATGGCAGGAATCAGGGAAAACCTTTAAAATTATGCGGTATGTTCGCCTTCGCCGGGCTAACCTTTTTCCCAGGATTATGCTATGCTTTGGTGGCTTTTTAAATCGGTTCGCAGAAATGGACGGCCATCTCCCACAGCCCGAATGATGTACTGATATTGGCGGGGCGCCAGCGCCGGCAGTTTTTGTAGCGATTTCCTCATTTTGAGAGATTGGAGAAGTTATGAAACAATCCATTGTCCACATCGCCCTGGTGGTGCGAGACTACGATGAAGCCATCGAATTTTTCTGCAGCAAACTGCATTTCACCCTGGTTGAGGACACCTACCAACCCGAGCAGGACAAGCGCTGGGTGCTGGTGGCCCCGCCCGGCTCTACCGGTGTGAACCTGCTCCTGGCTCGCGCCACAACCCCTGAGCAAGTGAGCAGCATTGGCAACCAGACCGGCGGGCGTGTGTTCTTGTTTTTGCGCACGGACGACTTTTGGCGGGATTACAATGCCATGCTTGCCGCTGGCATTCAGTTTATCCGCCCTCCCAAGGATGCCGATTATGGCACAGTGGCTGTCTTTGAAGATTTGTATGGCAACCGCTGGGATTTGATCGGCCCCAGCCAGCCCCCCCAAACCTGATCCGACTTTATTGTAACGAGGACTTATGACTACCAACCTTTCTCTGCGCCCAGTCACTTCGACAGACCTCCCCATTTTTTTTGAATATCAACTGGACGAGGAAGCTAACTGGATGGCAGCGTTTACCGCCAAAGACCCGACCGACCGGGCTGCCTTTATGGCCCACTGGCAAAGAATCCTGGCCAACAAAACAGTTTTTATCCAAACCATCCTGGCAGACGGCGAGGTTGCCGGCAGCGTGCTGCGTTATGAAGATGAAGGGAAACCAGAAGTGAGCTATTGGCTGGGAAAACGCTATTGGGGGCGGGGCATTGCCAGTTGGGCGCTCTCAGAGTTCCTGGCGCGGCACAACATGACGCGCCCGATGTATGCCCGGGTGGCGAAAGATAACCCTGGCTCACGCCGAGTGCTGGAAAAATGTGAGTTTCGCGTGATCAAAGAAATGAGCGGGTATGCCAACGCCCGCAAGGCGGAAATCTCAGAATTGCTCCTGGTTCTGGAGGGTTGAATATGCCAGAATATTCCTGATCCCACCCGTTGCCCTGTTCTACTTCTACGTGATCTGCGGCCCTGGCGGAAAAGCCGGGTGCAATGGATTGGCTGGCAGGCTGCTGGATGGGCACACAAGGGGAAACTCGCATGGAAGAGCTGTGGCTGCTGCCGGCTGGGTTTTGTACCCACTGGTGAAATGTATGACGATGAAATCGAGTTGAGATTGAAAACTCAGAATAGGAAGTAACGATGCTTAAACTCACAGAAGGTATTCTTGAACGAGACAGCAGTAAAATCCACTATTGGGCCGGCGGTAAGCAGGATGCACCCTGGGTGGTTTTTACACATGGCGCTACGGTAGATCATAATGAATGGGAAGCGACCCTGCCGCTCGTCGGCGAGCGTTTTCGCATCCTGACCTGGGATGTGGGCGGGCATGGGGTTTCCCGCCCCAGCAAATTTAACCTGCCGCAGGCCGAGGCGGATTTGCTGGCGATTATGGATCAGTTGCAGATGCAGCAGGCAATCTTTGTCGGTCATTCCATGGGCGGCAACCTGCATCAGGAACTGGTTTTTCGCCACCCGCAGCGGGTACGGGCGATGGCATTCCTGGACTGCACCTGGAACTTCCAAAAGCTGTCGGGCATGGAAAAGCTTCTCCTGGCCAGCGCCGGGCCGCTCTTCAAGCTGTACCCGTACCAACTTCTGGTAGATCAATCCTTGCAAATGACCACGATTTCAAAAGCGTCTCAGGATTTACTGCGCCCGGCGATGCAGACTCTGAGTAAGGATGAATTTGCCGAAATCATGATCGCCACCTCTGCCTGCCTGCATTATGAGCCAGGCTACCAGATCAACAAGCCCCTGCTGCTCATGGTAGGTGATCAGGATGCGACCGGTAATATCCGCAAGGTAATGCCGGTTTGGGCGCAGCACGAGCCACAGTGCCGGTTCGAGATCATCCCCAACGCTCGCCACGCTCCCAATCTGGATAATCCGGCATACTTTCACCGGCTGCTGCTGGAATTTCTCAATCCATTCACCGCATGAGAGCGGTAAAACTGGACCGTGGGAGTAACGCTTATCATCACCTGTAAAAGGAGAAGTCTGTGGATATCTTTGCACTGGTTTATTGGTTAGCGCTGGTGTTGGAAATCCTGATCCGCGCTCCGCTCCAGAAAAAGTGGAAGGCAGCCAAAAAGGTGGAACAACGCGTCTCGTCCACGGAACGCGCTTTGTTAGGCATACTCTGGATGGTCATGTTTGTCCTGCCGTTGGTCTACTCGGTTACGAACTGGCTGGATTTTGCCAATTACAGCCTGCCGCCCCGGTATGACCGAACCAAAACGATGGTGTTTTTACACTGAGCCCAGGGGCTGCTGGATGAGAAAGTCCAATTCACCCGCAAATCGCGCCCAAAGATTACTTGTGATTATCCACAACGGCTTGCAGCAAATCATCCAGCCAGATATTTTCGTCGAAGGCAGATGTCTTCCACCCCGGCGATAGGCGGTCAAGCAGATACGCTTGTGCCATGCCTGAATAGTAGAAACGTCCATCGCCTTCGTCGTCTGCCATCATTTGGATTTGTGCCAATTCGTTTGTCCAGCGCCGCTCAAAACCACGATACTGATCAAACTGGAGCAGATCGCCAGTTTCAGGAATTGGCAAATAGTCCTTTACAGAAGCCAACCGCCAGATTTCCAGTTCGGCATAGCGCGCCAGACCTTCCAGCCACTCTCTTTTTTGTTCAAAGGCGATCAATTCTGCAGAAAGTACGCCAGACGTCCTGCGAGCTGAGCGAACTGTCAGAAAACTGCGAGCTAATTCCATGCTTTGAGCCGGATCATCCGTTCGCAAAGCGTCAGTCAGCAACTTCAACTCCGCCTGCCAATCGGACTGCAAGGCTCCGTCTGTCCAAGGGTATTGACTTGCGTATTGCATGTTCGCATTTTCGGCGGCAGCGAGTTTCTCAGCAGTCACTATGCCCTGGTAAGCGTGGAAACACTCATGGGCGTTCAGGGAAATATATTGGTCATCGCCGCTGACAAGTTGGCCGACGAAAAGGCGGTATGGAAAAATGGGGCGCAGGAAGGATGGTAAATCATTGCGTATGGTTTGGATCAGGCCGATCTGCATCCAATCGAAAGTTGGCAGGCTGCAAACCCAACGCTCGCCTACCATCACAGTAAAGGCCTCGGGAGTAACCCCCGATAATCGCTGGCGATAATATCCTTGGCCCGTGAATGTATCCTCTGCGACAAGTTCCCAGCCCCCTCCGTTCTCGACACCGGCTGGAACCTTGACCCAGCCGTCCGGCGGGTTGGGGTAGCCAACCAGGAAAGCAAATTCCTCGTTATAGACGATCATTGGGAAGTCAGTCTGGCCCCAGCCCGGCCAGACGTTTTCGCCTAGTTCCTGGATCAAGCGCCGGGTTTCTGCCAATCGGGCTTTGTCGGCAGCACTCAAAACCTCAACTACACCTGAATAATTGGGAAGGGGCAGGTTTCCCAAAGCTGAGATTGCCACCAAAGCAACACATAGCCCTATCACGGAGAAAATAACGACAACAATGAATTTGCGAAACCGTTTCATAAGTACACTGCCTTGAAATGAGAAAGGAACAAACCTCTGAGTCGGATCACGATCCCATGGCGGTCTATCCGCTGGGTTTGGCGATTCGTTTCTCCGCTCATCCCTCAAGCTTAACCGATATTCTCTACTTTTACCAGAACCAGGTGCGGAATATGGGATAGGTTTCTCCGTTAGAATGAATCGGGGCACGAAAAGTTCCGGTCCTCTCGCCTGGGGGTGAGTCCCAGGCGAGAGGACCGGATGCTACAAAGTGTTGCCCGCTATGATCCGCTTCGAATCATCTAGACTCGCATTTTGGGCGGGTTTCGGGCCTCTCGCAATCGGCTTTTTGACTGTATAATTTATGCGTACTCACTCTTAAAAGCACAGTTCAGATATATCTGTGCGCCTTATGCCGGCCGCCAAATCAATACAAAGAGTACCACCTCAATAAGTGGGGCAGTTGGGTGTTTTTTGCGGGCTTCGCCCGCAAAAAAACACCCAACACCCCTCTTTATTGAGATGATATACAAAGAGATATATAAAATGAATAAAAATATACCTGAATGGGCGCTAAGGGCAGCTACACCTGAAGACCAGGGCTTTGCCCAAAAGGCGCATCGTCAAGGCAGACTGCAAATCAAGTGGCCTGATGCTAAAGCCTTGCGAATCTGGGCAAAACAACAGGGATGGTCAACCCCATTTTTTGGTTTTGAAAAAGCATTCACTGATAAAATGCTCGAAACCAAGGAGAATTTCGAACTGGCCATCTTAAAAAGTGGCATTGAGATTCAAATCCCCAGACAGGATTACACAATTTCAAGTGAAAGGCTTCGTGAACTGGATGGGCTGTATGAAGAACGAGCGCCTGGCGGGCGGCCAAATAGCTGGGGTGCCCTGGTCGAAGAGCTCCGAGAGATACGCCGTGCTGTAGAAGCGGGCGTTGTGATCAAGATTGAAGGCGAGCGAGCAATCCTGAGCTGGCAGAACTTCTACGATTGGGCCCACGGACGTTATCACATGCTTGAAGACGGCTATGACAAATGGATCGGGGATGACAATTAATCCACGTTGAAACTTGCGGGTTCGGAGAGTGATCGTGAAAGCTTTACCAGTCTCAGAAGATAGGGGGCAGAGCCTACCAGCTTTGGGTTGTTATTTTGAGATGGTTAAATTACTTCATGAGCAGTAAAACCAGAAAACCCCAAAAGTCGTCCACGATGACGGGTATTCGCCCCGAATGCGGACGCGAGGTGGCGTGCGCTGTGCTCCAGCAGTGAACGGATTGATCACCATCGAGCGGATTTCGATCCAGCCACCTTGCACGACTGGCCTGAACATTAGCGTGAAACAGGTGGGATTTTGATCGCTGGAGCGTTCAAAAATTGACACGAAAAATTATTTGCATCGAGCGGACAAGGCTGATATAATAGCCATCGCTCAGGAGAGGTGCCGCAGTGGTTGAACGGGGCGGTCTCGAAAACCGTTATGGAGCTTGTCTCCATCGAGGGTTCGAATCCCTCTCTCTCCGCCTATTTCTTTTGAATTGCCCACGACTAAAGTGGGCAATTTCTTTTAAAGCCATCCTGACGAGAATCGAACCCGTTTGGTAGGCCAGCCCAGGCCCAACAGTCCATCAGGACAGGATGATGAATGGCAGCGGGCGAGCAAGACCGCTGCCGGTGTTCACCAGCACCCGAATTCGGGCATAACAACAAGGAGGAGTCAGCGACGGTCACCTCCTTGACCAATTGGAGCGTCCGGTGGGGGTAATTTTCAGCGCTTCCACAACGAGATGAGTGGCAACCAGCTCAGTAGAAACATCACTCAGGCCTGGCACGCTTTACAGCAGATCCAGGCGGGAGCGTTCGGCAAACTGCTGGCCGCTTTCCAGGAAAGGCGAATCACCAGATAGCCGCTGACTGTGACATGATCGTTTTTAAGCAGCGTGATGCTTTGCCCGTAATCCTTGAAAAGGCATGGACGTGGCTCGGGTTGGCAGATCGAAGGCATGCTATACTTAAACTCAGATGCAGGATTTGTTTTGATGACTGACCCTCAATAACCATCAGAGAGACCGGAGACCCGTTTTGACCGAGCCAACTAACCAGCCTGTCAATAAAACTGAAATCCACAGGGGCATGTTTCACCAGGTTTTCCGGATCACAAACCCGGCCGGTAGTACGTTTATTGTCAAACAAGCCATAGATGACGGTGCGGCTTTGTCCAAACTACGCAACGAGCAGCAGATTTTGGACCGGCTGCGGGGGGTGGCTGGTTGCCCGTGCCTGGTTCAATTTGAAGCAGGCGAACGAAAACTCGTCATGGATGATTTTGGAGGCATCGCTTTAAGCCAGGCGGATCTTTCAGGGCGGATCGATCTGGCTCATTTCTTGAGCCTGTCCGAAGCATTGGTGCTGATTGTCGTGGCAATCCATGAGCGCGGGATCATTCACAAAGATATCAATCCCAATAACATCCTGATCCGGCTGAAAGATCTTCAGCCGCAGATCATTGACTTTGACCTTTCCACCACCTTTGCCAGGGAAATACCAGAATTTGATCATCACAGCCGAATGCAGGGCACCCCGGCCTATCTATCCCCGGAGCAAACCGGGCGGATGAACCGGCCCGTCGACTATCGCACAGATCTTTACTCGCTGGGCGCGACCCTTTATGAATTGGCAACGGGAGCACCACCCTTTGAAGAGACGGATCTGCTCAGCCTGATCCATGCCCACCTGGCCCGTACCCCCCGCCCCCCGCAAGAGCGGGCCGCCTGGCTGCCGCAGTGCGTATCCGATCTGATTTTGACCCTGCTGGCCAAGGAACCGGATGAACGCTACCAGAGTGCGGCAGGGTTGGCCCATGATTTGCGCCTGCTGTGCGAAGCGCTTGGCCAGAAAAAGCCACTCGACCAGGTGCAGTTGCGACAGCATGATGTTCCGCTCTCGCTCCGCCCGCCGCAGCGCCTGTATGGGCGCGGCCGCGAACTGGTAACGCTGATGAATGCCTTTGCCAGCGTGACCAGAGGCGGAATCCGCAGTCTCTTTGTGGCCGGATATTCTGGGGTCGGCAAAACAACGCTGATCCACGAGATCCACCGGCCTGTCGCCCTGGGGCATGGCCTGTTCCTCAGCGGCAAGTTCGAGCAATTCCAGCTTAACCGGCCATTTTTGGCGCCAGCCCAGAGTCTGAACCAGTTGTGCCAGTTGCTCTTGGCCGAACCCGATGACGTGATCACCGTATGGCGGGAACGCATCCTGGACGGCATTGGTCAGGATGCGAGTGTATTGTTTGCGGTTGTGCCTGACCTGGAGATGCTGCTTGGGCCGCAGCCGCCGGCACCTGAACTTGGACCACTGGAAACACAAACCCGCCTGCGCACCCTGCTGGTCGCCCTGGTGCGGCAGGTTGCCGCACCTTCGCACCCCCTGGTGTTGTTTCTTGATGATTTGCAATGGGCAGACCAACCTTCCATGGAGTTTATTGAAGCGCTGCTTGCTGAAACCACCCTGAACGGTCTGCTGCTGATCGGCGCTTATCGCGACAATGAAGTGGATGCCTCACACCCACTCATGCGCCTGCTTCGCCTGCTTCGCCTGCCAACACCTTCAGACGACCCGGAGTGCGTATTGACCCTATCCAATTTAACGGTTGGTCAGGTTGCCGATCTGCTGTCTGACATGCTGCACATCTCACCAGACAGTGCGCTGCCACTGGCCGCGGCGCTGCACGCCAGAACGAGCGGGAATCCATTTTTTACGATCGAATTTGTAAACATGCTTTACCGCGAAGGAGTGCTGCATATCGACCACGCTCAGGGGATATGGCGCTGGGACATCGATGCAATATTCAGCCATCCGGCCAGCGCCAATGTCGTGGATTTTCTGACCGCCCAACTGACAGAGCTGACGCCCCAAACCGCCGCGATGCTGACAGCCGCGGCCTGCCTGGGCAATGAATGTACATTGGGGACATTGGCCCTGGCAGCCGGTGCTGACCCGGACGATCTGGTCAGATGGCTTGTGCCTGCTCTGGAATTCGGCATGCTGGATACGCCTAATGCGCTGGCATTTTCACAGGCAGCGGGTGAGGTGCTGATCCGTTTTTGCCACGACCGGATGCAGCAGGCGGCCTATCACCTCTGCAGTGATGAAGAGCGCGCCAGGCTGCACCTCGCCATTGCACGGCGGTTTCTCCAGACGAACAACGACCCCGGGACCCAATTCACCGCCGCTGAACATTACGCCGCGGCAAGTGGCTTGATCACTGCGCCAGAAGAACAGACGATTGCCCGCGGCTTGTTTATGAATGCCGCTGTCCAATCCCGCCAGGTAGGCGCGTTTGCCGGCGCAGAACGCTTTCTGCGCCTGGGAATTGGCTTGTTGGCAGCAGATGCCTGGGATAGGAATATGGATGAGGCGTTTGCTTTTTATGCTGAACTGCACCTGGTTCTTTATCGCCAGGCTCGCATGGCGCAGGCGGACGAGGTCTACGCCCTGCTTGAGGCGCATTCGGATTCGCCGGAGCGCCTGGTTGACCCGGCCTGCATCCAAATTGGCAGCCTGTCCACCCGCACAGATTACGAAGGCGGAGTCCAATTGGGCAGCGCTTTGCTGGGCAAGCTTGGCGTGGTTGTACCGGTCGATGACCCTCTGCCAGCCCTGAATCATGAATTGGAGCTGCTGTACCAGCTGGCGGAATCCCAAACGGAAGAATTCTTACCGGACCGGCTGGCGCAACCTGACAAAGGCCTGGTTGCCAGGGCAAAGTTAATGAACTGTGTGGCTGCGACTGCATCCCATCACCAGCCGATGATCACCGGATGGGTGTCGGTGCGAAACGCACTGCAATGGAACGAGAGCGGTTATCTGGATAATTACATCAGCCTGGTTTCTGCCCTGATCATAACGACGATCGCCCTGCGCGGCGATTATGCCATTGGGTACCGCGTCGCCCGAAGAGCGCTGGAAATGGGCCTGATCCATGAACGTGGCATTGAAACTGCGATTGTTCAACACATTATTGCGGTTTTCGTCAATCATTGGTTCCGCCCACTGGAAGAAAATATGGAGTATGCCCGTGTGGCTTTCAATGGGATGACGCGCGCCGGGGATCTTGAATATGCCGCTGTCACCTTTGTCACCAACCTGACTGCGATCCTTGAAACCGCGGCGGAGCTTTCCCGGATGCATCCTGAAATTGCATCAGCGCTTACTTTCGTGCGTAAAACCGGCAACCGGCACGCTGAGCAAAGCTATTTACCTTACAGGCAGGTCGTGCGCGCCCTGGAGGGTGCGACTGCATCCAGGGAAAGTTTTGATGATGCAGATTTCCAGGAGCAAGAGTTCCTATCCGCCGCCCGAAATAACCCGCAGGCCTTGTGCATATTTCATGTTTTTCGAGCCCTGGCCGCGGCAATCTATGCAGACGACCGCTCTCTGACGCTGCGTGCAGAAATGGCGTCGAGCCTGACACCTTACATTCTTGGCGTTTATACAGTAGCCGTGTTGAATTTCTTGCATTCTCTGGCGCTGCTCCAGCAAATCCGGGCTGCTGACAGCGTAAGCGGGCGCGCTGTTTTGCTGGAACGCCTGAATGCCAACCAGACCTGGTTGGCAGCGCGCGCCGCCGATGCGCCGATGAACTTCGCTCATCTATACGACCTGGTGCAGGCGGAACGTCTTGATCTTCTCAACCAACCCTGGGAGGCGCTCGCCCTGTTTGAGCAGGCGATGCGCAAGGCGCAGGGCAACCAGCGCCCCTGGCATCATGCCCTGATCACCGAACGCGCCGGGCAGTTTTATTTGCGCCGGGGGTTGGAATACGCCGGTCAGCACCTGCTGGCGCGGGCTTATCACCTGTACCGGCAGTGGGGCGCCAACGGCAAGGTTCAGGCGATGCAGCAGTCCATGCCTTTCCTGGATTCCAGCCACCCCGGCAGCTCGACCAGCAGTCGAGAGGACGATCTGGATTACGAGGCGCTGCTGCGCGCCACCCGGGTTTTGTCGTCGGAGACTTCTCAGACGCGCCTGGTGGAGCGCGTGGTGGAACTGTTAGGCCAGCTCACCGGCGCAACCGACACACGGCTGCTGCTGCTGGATGAGGATAATCAGTGGCAGTTGGAAGGCGGCCGGCGGGGCCAGGAAATTTTGGAACACATGAGCCTGGCTGAGGCAAAGCAGCGGCGGATTGTCGCTGCCAGTGTGTTTCAGTTAGTTCTGAAAACTTTTAAACCAATCGTTTCGGATGACGCGGTGATCGATAATCGCTTTATTGGCGATCCGCACTTTGCCGGTCTGCCGTTGTGTTCCCTGCTGGCGCTTCCAGTGCTGGCGCACGGCCGCGTGAGTGCTTTGTTGACCCTGGAAAACCGGTTAACCCGCGCAGCTTTCACCGAATCCAGGGTGGAGACCGTTGCTGTGTTGTGCGGACAGTTGGCGATCTCCATCGAAAACGTGCGGCTTTACCAGTCGCTTGAGCGCAAGGTGACCGAGCGCACGGCTGAACTTTCGGAAGCGAATGACAGGCTGCAGCAGTTGAGCGAACTGGACGGGTTGACTGGCGTGTCCAACCGGCGCAAGTTTGATTTGACGCTGGATAAGGAATGGCGGCGGGCTTTGCGTGGGAGACAGTCCCTGGCGGTGCTGATGATTGATCTCGATCATTTTAAAGCGTACAACGATCAATATGGGCATCAGGCAGGGGACCAGTGCCTGCAGCGAGTGGCGGGAATCTTACGTTCTGCAGTGCGGCGATCCGGCGACCTGGTGGCCCGCTATGGCGGGGAGGAATTTGTGGCGATTTTGCCCGGGCTGGACAAACAGTTGGCGGGCGAGGTGGCTGAGAAAATGCGTAATGCGATTGAATCGCAGCGCATTGAGCATATTCGCAATACCCCATTTGAAGTTGTGACGATCAGCGTCGGCGTAGGTGCCTGCATTCCCATGGAATCGATGTCCATGAATGGCCTGGTCGAGCAAGCCGACGCCTGTTTGTACCGCGCCAAAAATTCAGGCCGTAACCGGGTGGTTTAACCAAGAAATATTCTTACGGGTCAGATCGAAAAGAGGAGATTTTGTATGGTGGAGGCCCCCTCTCCGCCATACAAAAAGATGACCTGGATCAGCAATGCTCATCCAAGTCATCTTTTTTTTGGACTGCCGAAGGTTATAATAAAGCCGATATCCATATGCCTGAACCCCTTCATCTCCTACTCGTTGAAGACAACGACGACGACGCGGTCTTGCTCCTCCGAGAACTACGCCGGGCTGGTTTTGACGTTCTGATGCAGCGGGTCCAGACCCCGGAAGCGTTCCACCATGAACTTTTCCGCCAGGAATGGGATGCGATCATCTCGGATTACAACTTACCCAGGTTCAACGCACCCCAGGCGCTGGAGATCCTCAAGAAAAGTGGCAAAGAAATCCCATTCATTGTCGTTTCGGGAGCCATTGGCGAAGAGACGGCGGTCGTCATCATGCGCGCCGGCGCCCACGATTATTTCGTCAAAGGGAAATTGAACCGCCTGGCAGAGGCGCTGCGCCGAGAAATCCGGGATGCCCGCGAGCGCCAGGCACGCCAGCAGGCTGAGATTGCCCTGCGCCAAAGCGAGGAACAATTGCGGCTGTTGTTTGAGCTTTCCAGTGACGCGATTTTCATCGTGGACCGCCACACAGGCCAGTACCTGAACGCCAACAAGGCTGCCGAAAAACTGACTGGCAGAAGTATTGAAGCGCTTCTCAAGCTTTCCAGCATAGATATCGCTCCGCAGGGGGCCGAAGTCCGCCTGCAGCAGGTCGCAGAGCTGGACCAACCATCCAGCCTGGGCAAAATTCAATATATTCAGCCCGATGGCAGCATCCGCATCGCCGAATTGAGCATTCTGCCGATTAACGCCGATCGTATTTTCGGCATTGCGCACGACATCACCGAGCAGCTAAAAACTGAAACTGCTCTGCGTAACCGGGCGCAGGAGGTCGAGGCGCTCTACCACACCTCACTCAAAATCAACGCCCAGGTCGACCTGCTTCCCCTGCTCCAGACCATTGTAGAGCAGGCAGCCAGCCTGGTCAACACGGCCTCAGGCGGGCTGTACTTACTTCGCCCAGACGGCCAATCACTTGAGCTTGTCATCGCATACAACATACCGAACACCCTGGTTGGCGTCACCATCAAACTTGGCGAAGGGCTATCGGGCAAAATTGCCCAAAGCGGCGAGACGATGATGGTCTCAGATTACAGAGCATGGACCGGACAGGCGGGTATCTATAAAGATTCAGTTTTCCGGCGAGTTTTGGGAGCCCCGATGCGGGTTAAGGGCCATGTCACGGGCGTGATCAACGTCACCGACACCGAAAAAACCGGCTCCTTCACACCGGATGAAATTCGGCTGGTAAGTATGTTTGCAGATCAGGCCGCGATTGCCGTCGAAAATGCCCGCCTGCTGGACAATTTGCAGCATGAACTCTCCGAACGCAAGCAAGCTGAACAATCGCTGCGGTCTACCCAGAGTTTTCTCGACCATGTGCTGGAAGCTGTGCCGCTCGGGATCAGTGTTTTCAACCTCGAAACCGGGCAGTTGGAATTCGACAACAACCTCAACCGGCCCACACACGGTTTGCATGCCGACCCATTCAAGGCGCTCCTCGAGCATGACGATTCGTTCGATGTCCATCCAGAAGACCGGGCCAAACGCGCAGAATTCAGCCAGAACCTGGTGTCATTGGCAGATGGCGAAGTGCGCAGCATCGAGTTTCGGATCAAAACCAGCGCTCAAAGCTGGGCCTGGTACCGCTACCGTTATTTTGCCTTTGAGCGCAGCACCAACGGCAGCCTGAAAAAACTGCTGATTGTGACAGAAGATGTCACCGAGAAAAAGAACGCCGAACAGGAACTGCAGCACCAATTGAGAGAGCTGACTCTGCTCCACGAAATTACCCGAGCCGGGATTCAAGCCAATACCAGCGAGGAGTTAATTTCATTCGTCACGCAGGCCGCCAGCAGTTCCCTCAACCTTAAGAATTTTGGTTTTCTTCTGCTCGATGAGACCAAAGAATTTTTGATCCCGCACCCCAGTTATCGCGGGGTGGAGAAGGTCGTCCCGCAAAAATTAACGCTGGAAAGCTGCCTGTGCGGGCAGGTTGTCCTCACCGGCGCTCCTCTGCGGATCGGCAATGTGCATGGGCTAAAAAACTATTTCGAAGTCATGGACGGGATCAATTCAGAGCTGGGGGTACCAATCATCGCTGGCGAAAATATCCTTGGAGTGATTAACACTGAAAGCCCTGCCCTCGATTTCTACACAGAAGCAGACGAGCGGCTTCTGGTGACGATTGCCGGGCAGATTGCCACAGCCCTGGAACGCATCCGCCTGTTTGAGCTGGAGCGCAAGCGCCGTCAGGAAGCTGAAACCCTCCGTCAGGCCACCGCCGTCCTGTCAACCTCGCTGGATCTCGACCATGTGTTGGAATTGATGCTCCAATCGCTGCGGCAGGTGGTCCCCTTCGACCGGGCTGCCGTCCTCTTGTTGGAAGGTGACCACCTTAGGACACGGGTTGGTGAGGGCTTTGAAGATTTCGAATCGCTCGCCGAGCAAATCTTTCCAGCCGACGATTTTATCTTCCAGGAAATTGTCCGCTCGGGCAAGCCGCTCATCCTGTCTGACGCATTCACCGACCAGCGCTTTCATAACTGGGCCAACGTAACCGATACGCGCGGCTGGATGGGTGTACCGCTGATCTGGCGGGAAAAGGTTCTGGGCTATATCACGCTTTCCAGTGTGAAAGTTGGCGCCTATTCAAGCGAGGCGGCAGCCCTGGCCCAGGCTTTTGCCCACCAATCAGCCGTAGCAATTGAAAATGCCCGCCTGTTTGAAGGGTTGGAAGATTCCTTGATGGACCTGAACCAGGCCTATGAATCCACTATCGAAGGCTGGTCTCGGGCCATGGACCTGCGAGACAAAGAAACTGAGGGGCATACCCTGCGGGTGACCAAGATCACCACCCTGCTCGCTGAAGCGATGGGCATTACCGGCAAAGACCTGATCCATATCCGCTACGGTGCGCTGCTGCACGACATCGGGAAGCTGGGGGTGCCAGACCGAATTTTGCTAAAACCCGATTCGCTGACGGCCGATGAGTGGGTCATCATGCGCCGCCATCCACAGTATGCATATGAAATGCTCTCGGCAGTCAAGTATCTGCGGCCCTCACTGGATATTCCCTACCGTCACCACGAACGCTGGGACGGCAGTGGTTATCCCTCCGGACTAAAAGGCGAAGAAATCCCGCTGGCAGCCCGCCTGTTTGCTGTGGTGGATGTTTGGGATGCGCTGACCAGCGACCGACCTTACCGGCCCGCCTGGTCGAACCTGGAAACCCTGGCCTATATCAAAGCTGCAGCCGGCAAGCAGTTCGACCCTTACGTCGTTCAAAAATTTCTGCAGGTGATCGGACACGCAGGATAAGTGCCCGGGCTGATTAATGACCGGCTGCCTGACACGGCTCAAACCCCCTCGAATCAGGAAACCAAATCCAAAAATCCATACCACAGCGCCACCAGAGGCAAAAACCAGGGGCTGCCGCTATATAGGGGAATTTTCGGGAAGCGCATGTGCTCAAACGGATTTTCATAAGGCCCGCCCAGGATCATCTGAGCCATTTGTTGGCCCAGAAAAGTGGACATGGCAACCCCATGCCCGGCATACCCCAGAGCATAATGCATGCCATCCAGCCGGCCGGCGTGGGGGTAGAGATCCATGGTGAAACCCAGCGTTCCGCCCCAGGCATATTCCACGGGTGTGCCTGCCAGCTCCGGAAACGTCTGGAGCATTTCTTTGGCCAGGATGGCCGCACTGGTGCGGGTTGTGGAGGGAGTGGCGGGCGAAAAAGCAGCCCGTCCGCCAAAAATCAGGCGGTTGCCCGCTGATAGGCGAAAATAATTCAAGAAATTCCGGGTATCAAACACCATCCGGCGGCGTGCGATCAAACGGAGGGCCAACTCCGGTTCCAGCGGCTCAGTAGCGATGATGTAGCTGCCAATCGGCAGAACCCGCCGCTGCAGTTGAGGCGCGGCCGGCCCGCTGTACCCGTTGGTCGCGATCAAAACATCCTGGCAGTTCACCACCCCCCGGCTGGTCTTCAAAGTAAAACCTGTTCCAGACCTGCCAATCTGCTGAACGGCTGTTTGCTCACAAAGTACAGCCCCAGCGCGCCGGGCAGCCTGAGCCAGCCCAAAGACAAACTTCGCCGGCTGCAAACTGCCGCTGCGCTCATCCACCAGCAGGCCGAAATAGCGCCCCGACCCAAGCTCGGACTGCTGGTCGGAACGCTCCAGAATCTGAGTCACATGGCCAAATTCCCGAGCCAACACATCCTGGGCGGCCTGCAGCATCCCAAAATGGGCTGGTTTGGCAGCCGCCTCAATATGCCCACAGCGCTGATAGTCACAATCAATCTGTTCTTCGGCAATCAGGGTTTCCACACAGGCAATTGTGCGCAAAGAGGCGCTGAACAAAGCCCGGGCGCGCTCTCTGCCAAACTGGCGGATCAGATCGTGCGGGCCGTGCTTAAGGCCCGTCAGCACCTGGCCGCCGTTGCGCGAACTGGCACCCCACCCAATGCTGTGCTGCTCCAATACTGCAGTTGACGCGCCCTGGCGGGCCAACTGCAGGGCAGCCGAAAGGCCTGTGTAGCCCCCGCCAATCACAGCCACATCCACCCGGGCCGGAACCTGATCGTGAACAAGGTCTGGAGGCAGGGCTGTTTCGGTCAGCCAAAACGGAGACTCAATCACCTGCACATCCCCGCCTAACAATAAAGATCGAGGAAGATCTCCGTGATATGCGGGTCGAGGTGTTGGCCTGCTTCCGAGCGGATGTAATTCCGGGCGTACTCCATCGAGCGCGCCGGCCGGTAAGGCCGGTCAGAGATGATGGCATCCCAAATATCCGCCACCATAAATATCCGGGCCGCCACAGGGATCTCTTCTCCACTCAGACCGCGCGGATACCCCTTGCCGTTCCACTTTTCGTGGTGGCAGTACGGAATGTCAATCGCCGGGCGCAAGTACTCAATCCCCTTCAACATCTCATATGCATAAACAGGGTGCCTGCGCATGATGACCCACTCTTCTTCGTTGAGCATGTCAGGCTTGTGAAGAATCTTGTCCGGGATACCCAGCTTGCCCATATCATGGAGCAGAGCACCGCGCCGCAGATGGACAATTTCGTCATCAGGCATGCCGATCGACCGCGCCAGGGCCAGCGTCATCTCCGTGACCCGCTGGCTGTGCCCTTCGGTTTCTCGGTCGCGCAAATCCATGGCACGTGACCACCCCTGGATGGTTTCATCATAAGCCTGCTGGAGCTTGCCGTGACTTTGCCCCAGTTCGCGCAGAGCCTGCTCCAACCGGGCCCGCTCCTGGTTCAGTTTTCGATAGCGGTCCAGCCGGATGATGGTGCGCAGCCGGGCGCGCAGTTCAAGCCGGTCAATCGGCTTTGAAAGAAAATCGTCTGCGCCAGCATTCAAGCCGCGCAGCTTCATTTCGCGTTCATCGAAAGCCGTGATCATCAAAATCGGCACTTCGGCAAGCCGCTCCTCTGAGCGCAGGTGGTGACAGACCTCAAAGCCATCCATACCGGGCATCATCAAATCCAGCAGGATGACATCAGGCAGCAGCGAAATAGCCCTGGAAATTCCCTCTACGCCATTGCGCGCAAAACTCAAGCTGTAACCTTCGGTTGCCAACAGCGCTTCTAAACTTTCAAATACGGCTGGCTCATCATCAATAATTAATATTTGGGGCTGCGGCATTCAAGGAACCTCCATCCCGACAATCAACGCCAGAAAACCGGGATCAAACTGTACTGCAAAAATTGTATCACTTCTAAAGCAGGTCGAGCAATCCCCACTTTAGTGAAAAGCTACACAAAACGATCGAATCACCTCAATAAGTGGGACAGCTGGTTGTTTAAGGCTTCGCCAGCAAAACACACCTCTTTAACGAGAGGGTATAAATAATTGTATCATCTTAGGAATGATTAAGGGTTTGATAAAGTCCAGCAAATACCGCAAAACCCCTACCCAATTAAGGACTTTTTTCGAATCTGCTCAATCGTATCAACCAGAACACGAAAGCTGATCGGTTTACTGAGATAATCCGTAGCTCCAGCTTCCAGGCAGCGCGCCCGGTCTCCAACCATCGCCAGGGCCGTCAGCGCCACAATCGGAACACGAGCAGCAAACGGGTCCTCCTGGGATCGAATTCGGCGGATAGCTTCAAAACCACTGATCCCTGGCATCTGAATATCCATCAAGACAACATCCGGATGACTGTCAAGAACCATGCTGACACCCTGAATGCCATTGACCGCAGTGAGTACCTTGTATCCGACCGTGGTTAAATAATCGGAATAAATGGCAATATTGGTCTCATTATCATCCACCAGCAGAACTTGAATATCATTGGAAACAGAAGGCTGGGCTGTTTTGCTCCGGTCGGCATGCCAGCCCGCAAGTTCGCCACCCAAAGCAGATTGATTCTCGTGGGGCTGCCCAACCTTAACCCACGGCAGCACAATCGAAAAGCGGCTGCCCTGCCCTACAATGCTCTCCACTTCAACACTGCCGCCATGCAAGTCTGCCATGCGCTGCACCAGGATCAACCCCAGCCCCGTGCCAGACTGCTGACGCGAAAGCGAGCTGTCTAACTGGGTGAATGGTTTGAACAAACGCTGCTGGTCGGCCTCTGAAATACCAATTCCTTTATCCCAAACTGTAAAGCGCACCACCTGCTCTTTTTCGTCCCCCAGCACCTCAAGTCCAATCGCCCCGCCTTCAGGTGTGAATTTGACGGCGTTTGAGAGCAAATTAACCAGGATCTGCTTCAAACGGCGCGGGTCTGCCTTCAGCTCAATATCGGTGGGCTTAAGTATGAACGATAAATTATGCATCTTCTTTTGGGCCAGCCCGCGCACCATTTGCAGGCTGCTCTGGCAGATGTCGGACACGTAGCACTGTTCAAGCTGAAGTTTAAACTGCCCGGCCTCAACTTTTGAGAAGTCCAGAATATCATTTATCAGCCCCAGCAAATGCCGGCCCGAATCTTCGATGGTGCGCAGAGACTTAAACTGTTTGTCGGTCAGCGGACCATAGACCTGCTCCTGCAGCGCTTCCGACAGATTCAAAACCCCGGTCAGCGGGGTGCGCAGCTCATGGCTCATGCTGGCCAGAAATTCGTCTTTCAACCGCGAAGCCCGCTCCAGCTCAGAGTTAGCGCTGCGCAGTTCGCGGGTCCGTTCATTAACACGCTGTTCCAGTTCCTGGTTCAGCAGGCGCAGCGCTTCTTCGGCCCGGCGCCTTTCAGCCAGTTCGCCCTGCCCGGCCTGATACAGGCGGGCGTTTTCAAGGGTGATGGCAGCTGTATTGGCTACAAGCTGCATCACTTCAATATCGGCCTCGCTAAACCGTTTTGGAGTGCAGCTCTGAACCTGCATTAACCCAATTGTATTTCCTTGAGCAATCATCGGCACATACAGCCCCGAGCGCGCCAGGTTTTCCATTTCGTCAGGATCAACCCCCGGCAGGTTTTGGTAGAAGTCCCCATAATCATTCACCACCAGAGGATGCCCTTTGAGAATTACCTGGCTCTGCAGCCCGGCCCCTTCCCGGTCAAGCGGGAGTTCGGGGATCTTATCTGTGGCTATGCTGACACCTTCGGAAACCGCCCATACACAGCGGATTCGATCTGTGTCCCGGTCGTACAATGAAATAAACAGACTGCACAAATCCGGCAAAAGCTGGTAAATTGCGTTGGTCAGGCGCTGGTAAACCCGGGACAATTCCAATGTCTCTGCCAGCATGCCGCCAAACTGAGCCAGCGTAGCCATCTGGCTGGCCCAACGCCGAACTTCGCCAAACAAGCGGGCATTTTCCATTGCAACGGCCACCTGGCCAGCAACCGTGGTCAGCAAGCGCTCATCATCCTCAGAAAAAGTATTCTCACTGGTGCTTTCGGCGCACAAACAGCCAATCAACGTGTCGCCAACCTTAATCGGGACATAAAGCCCGCTGATCATATTCTCTTCAATCACCCCAAAAATCTTGGCGGTCCGCAGTTCGTTAGAGCGGGTAACCCGGCCGCGCTGGATCACCGAACTGACCAGACCATAGCCGGAAACAATAACTTTTTGTTCTGTCAGGGCGCTGCCAGTATCAAACTCATCCCCACCAAGAACCAGGTGAAAGGCCAGCAGGCTGATTTCGTTTGTATCCTGCTGAACGATCCAGATCGAGACAAACTCCCACCCCAGCCGGCGCACCAGGTTATCGACCGCTTTTTGGCCGATATCTTTTGCATCCTGCATCAAATTGATCGCCAGGCTGTTTTCATAGAGCACCTCCAGCTCAACAACCCGTTTCTGGATCAGTTTCTCAGCCCGCCTGCGTTCGCTAAAATCTTCAATAGCCCCTTCAAAATATTGAACCTCACCTGCCTCATTACGAACAGACTTTGAAGTCTCACGCACCCAGGTGATCTCACCATCAAAGCGCACCCACTGGGACTCAAAGCCCCGGACAATGCCATCCTGGGCCATTTTTTCCAGCCAGCGCTGGCGATCTGCCATATCAATGTAGGAATCAGTAATCAGCGATTCCAAGAGCATTTCGCGTTGAGGATACGCCAGGATATCCAGCAGGGCCTGATTAACCTCAATGATTTGACCATCCAGCGCGCTGCGATATAAACCGATCGGAACACTTTCAAAGAGACTGCGGTAACGCTCTTCACTCCGGCGCAGTTCAGCTTCGATTTGCTTGCGCTCGGTCAGGTCACGCGAATTGAGCTGCACCAGGTCAAGCTCATTATTGAGGGTGTAAACCAGGCGCGCCAGGCTCTCCACCCAGCGGTAATCCTGCCGGATCGTTTGGATGCGGTACTCTATCCGCAGGTCATTACGCCGCTCCTGGATGGCAACATTCAAGTTCGAAAGGAAATCGGGCAAATCCTCCGGATGGATCAGATCTAGAACGTTCTTGCCAATCAGTTCAAGCGGGGAAAATCCGATGCTTTTCTCATAAGATGGAGAAACATAGGTATAGCGCCAATCGGCAGACAGATGGGCAACAAGATCGCTGGAATTTTCTGTGATCAGGCGGTATTTTTCTTCACTCTGGCGCAGCGCGGCCTGACTCTCCAGCAGGGCTTGTTCAGCCAACTGGCGCTCTTTTTCATCCTGGATGTGCCGGAGCCCATAAGCCAGGTCATTTGCCAGTTCCTGCAGCAGTTCCAGCTCTTCTTCGTCAAAAACCTGTGGGATGCTGGAAAACACACCCAGCACACCCATCAGGCTCTGGTTCGAAAGCATGGGAACCGCAGCCACCGATACCAGGCCGCGCTCCACAGCCGCTGCGTGAAATGGCTCAAACAACGGATCGAGAGCGATATTTTGACAGACCGCGGGCTTCAAATAGCGCAGGGCGGTTTCCCATGGGAAGTCCAGCAGGGTTTCCTCGTGACTGTCCGTGTGCTGGATGATGCGCAGGATGTCGCCACCGCTGCCGGCTGAAGCCAAAAGCGCAAACGTACCCAAACCCGACTGCTTGCCAATCCATACCAGGGAATAATCTCTGGCCTGAACCAAAATTTTACAGGCCTCCTCCAGCAGTTTTTGAGGATCTTTTTGGTGCGTGATCAGCTGGTTTACATTCCGGATCGCATGCAGCACGTAGTTAAGATGCTTCAGCTTGCGATCCGACTGATGCTTGTATATCGCTACCTCAATACTGGCCTGAAGTTCTTTATCCCGAACGGGTTTGGTCAGGTAAGCATAGGGATTACTGAACTTCACTCGCTGCAAGATCGGCTCATCGGCATACGCGGTCAGAAAAACAATCGGAATATCGTTGGTGAGATGAATTTGAATCGCGGCTTCAATACCTGTCATCTCCCCCCGCAGGCGGATATCCATCAAAATTATGTCTGGGCGCAGTTGATCAGCCTTTTGAATAGCATCTTCACCCGCTGCGACCATGTCCAGTACATCATACCCAAGCTGCCGGACAACCCGCTCCAAATGCATCGACACGATGGCATCATCTTCGACAATCAAAACACGTGTAGTCTTCATTTAAATCGCTCCCCACTTTTTACCAAATCTCAATTTTTTCATTCTGCCCGGGCCTGGGATCGAATGGTTTTACGCATTTCATCGAACAACATCGTAAACCGAACGCCCGCGCTCATATCCGTACTAACCGAGAACTTACCCCCCAACTGGTGGACAGCCCAAAGCTTTACCAGCCGCAGGCCCATTGAGCGGGTCTGGCGCAGTTCCACATTATCCGGCAGGCCGATTCCATTATCTTCCACTACCAGGGCGAAATGATCCTCATTTCGCTTAAAGCTGACCCAGATTTTCGGCTGCCCCTGAAAATCTGGAGGGAATGCGTGCTTGAGGGCGTTGGTGACCAGCTCGTTGATGATCAAACCACATGGGGTCGCCGCGCCCACATCCAGCCAGATGCCAGCCGCATCCACCTGCACCTCGATAAATCGCCCATCGCCAAAGGCCTGAAGCACATTCGATGTCAGCTTATCCAGATAGATCTGCATTTCCACCCGGGCCAAACTATCCGATTGGTACAACTGCTCATAAACCAAAGACATGGTCCGGGCCTGTTCTTGAATTTCGCGCAAAAACTGGATGGTATATGGATCAAACAAATGGTCGATCCGCATTTCAATCAAAGAGATAATCGCCTGCAGGTTGTTCTTTACCCGGTGATGTACTTCACGCAGCAGCACCAGCTTCTCTTCGAGCGCTGATTGGATTTTCTGCTGGGCGTTGATATGTTCAGAAATGTCTTGAATTGCCCCAACCATCCGCAGGGGGCGCATTTTCTCATCATACTCCACGTCACCCTGCGTATGCGCATGCCGGGTGCCCCCGTCCGGCAGGAGGATCCGAAAATTGGCCTCAAAATATTTCTCGCCGGCAGAGATCACATTGCTCCAGAGTTCCTTCACCACAGCTATGTCATCCGGGTGGACATAAGACCAGAAAAAATTCAATGTCTGTTTTTCTGATGAACTTTCAATCCCAAAAATGCGGTAAGTTTCAGTGGACCAGGTTATATTTTTTTGCACCAAGTCATTTTCCCAGTACCCCACCTGCGCCAGCCGCTGTGCTCTCGCCAGGTACTGCTCGCTTTGCAGCAGGGCCTTTTCAGCCAGTTTCAATTCGGTGATATCCTGATTGACGCCGCTCAAAACTGGCGTATTGTATTTGGGGTCGATATCACAACGGAACCAGATTGCAACCCAAAAGACCTCGCCATTCGTGCGCACCATCTGGCACTGAATTTGAACATTCTGTTCGACTTCGGTAGGGTTCAGCAAAAAACGCTGGAATTTCTCCACATAGTCGGGATGCACATAGCGGCTGATAAATACTGGGGCGTCCATTTGAAAATGGTCACTGTCCGTGATACCGTGAAGTGCATAAAAGCGCGCATTAAATATAAAGACCTGCCGGAGGACGTCAAAATCCCAATAAGCCATCTTCGAGATCGCCATCGCCTCTTCATTTTTGCGGCTGATCAGGTTTGCCGCCAGCTCATACTCTCTGGCCCGGTTTTTTTCTTTCTGCAAAGCAAGCTGAGACTGAGCCCGTTCAATCGCATAACGAATGGAGCGTGCCAGGCTGCGGCTGTCCACCATGCCCTTTACCAGATAGTCCTGAGCGCCCGCCTGGACAGCCCGAACCCCCATCAAATCATCCTCAATCCCGCTCATCACCACAACAGGCACGTCGGGCACGATCTGCTGCATGGTGCGGACAGTATCCAGGCCCATGCTGTCGGGCAAGGTCAGATCCAGCAAGATCAGATCAAACGCTTTTTGTTCCAGCAGATGCTTTGCACTGGCAATGGTTGGAACGGTAACCAGCTCTTCAATCTCAATCGCGGTATGTCCATCAATGCCGGAAATCAATTCAACCAGCAGCCTGGCGTCGCCCGGGTTATCTTCCACACTGAGCAGTCGAATGGGTTTAATCAGCATACGGTCATTCTCCATCAGTTAGATCGGAAGCAGTATGCTTCAACTGTGCGGATTAAGGTTTGAAGACTGACTGGTTTACTCAGATAATCATTGGCGCCAGCCTCCAAACACCTTTCTTTATCGCCCGGCATCGCCAGGGCAGTCAGGGCAATGACCGGGATATGGGCCACCCAGTCATCCTGGCTGGCGCGAATCCGGCGGATCGCCTCAACGCCATCAATACCCGGCATCTGGATATCCATTAAAATCAGATCTGGATGCTCTTCGTGGGCCAACAAAACTCCCTGCAGCCCGCTGGCAGCTGCAAGCACAACATAACCCTTTGCCTGTAAATAATCGCTGTAGACGGTGATGTTGTTGGCGTTGTCATCTACCAGCAGCACAGACATATCCTGACACTTCTTGGCCGACTCCATATCGAGCGGATTGAAAACAATCCCCGGGTCGCTGCCCACCAGTACCGCATCAGCCTTCGCCCAGGGGAGCATAATGGTAAACCGGCTGCCCTGCCCCGCAACGCTCTCCACCTGCACACTCCCACCGTGCAAGTCAGCCATGCGCTGCACCAGGATCAGCCCTAACCCGGTCCCTGACTGCTGGCGTGAAAGCGAACTGTCCAGCTGCGTAAAGGGCTTAAAAAGACGCTGCTGATCGGCTTCGGAAATGCCAATCCCCTTGTCCCAAATTGCAAAGGTCACAACCTGTTTTTGTTCGTCGCCAATCACCTCGAGGCCAATTTCTCCGCCTTCGGGTGTGAACTTGACCGCGTTCGAGAGCAGATTAACCAGAATCTGCTTCAAGCGGCGCGGATCTGCCCAAAGTTCCATGTCGGTAGGCTTGAGTGTGAAGGATAAGTTGTGTTGTTTCTTCTGGGCCATGCCGCGCACCATCTGCAAGCTGCTCTGGCAAATATCCGAAACATAACACTCTTCCAACTGCAGCTTGAATTGACCGGCTTCGATTTTAGACAGGTCAAGGATATCGTTGATCAACCCCAACAAATGGCGGCCCGAATCTTCGATGGTGCGCAGCGATTTGAATTGTTTTTCAGTCAGGGGACCGTAGACCTGCTCTTGCAGTGCTTCGGAGAGGTTCAGCACCCCGGTCAGCGGGGTGCGCAGCTCATGGCTCATACTGGCGAGGAATTCGTCTTTCAGCCGCGAGGCGCGTTCCAGCTCTGCATTGGCGCTGCGCAGTTCGCGGGTGCGCTCGTTTACCCGCTGCTCCAGTTCCTGGTTCAAAAGGCGCAGAGCTTCTTCGGCCCGGCGCCTTTCCGCCAGTTCAGCCTGCCCAGATTGAAACAGACGGGCGTTTTCCAGTGCGATAGCAGCCTGGGCCGCCACGGTGGTCAGCAGGCGCTCATCTTCAGCGTCAAACGCATCAGGCTCCACACTTTCGACACTGATGACCCCAATAATGGTTTCACCAGCTTTAATCGGCACATACAACCCGGAACAGATATCGGGAAATGTTTGCAGATAGCGTTCATCTGATTTGACATCCCCGCTCCGGACGGTTTGGCAGTGCTGGACAACCCAACCCGAAAGGCCCTGCCCTGATTTTTGAATGGCCGAATTAAGCCGGCTAAAGTCTTCAGCCAACTCCCTTGACTCAATCTGATTACGGTGGAGCGCCAACATTTCCAGCACGCCAGTGTCGGCGTTGTAGGCTCGAACCGTAGCATGATTCCACTCCAACTTGCGCGACAGAATATCGGTGATCTTTTCCCCGATTTCCTTTGGCTCGAGCAAACGGCTGATGGCAAGACTGTTTTCATGCAGCACTTCCAACTCTGCCACCCTGCGCTGGACAAGCAGTTCAGCCTGCTTCCGTTCGGTGATATCGTTAAAAATAACCGCGAACTGCCCTTGCATGGGGCAAAAAGCCAGCAGGTCAAAATATCTCCCGACCTCCCGGCTAAAATTCTCGAAACGAATCGATTCGCCAGAAAGCGCAACCCAGCCATAGGTCTCAATCCAGTAAGATTCTGTATCGGGCAGCACTTCCTTTACCCGCCGGCCAATCAGGTTGTCTGCTTTTAAGCCGGTCAGCCTTTCAAAAGCCGGGTTCATTTCGATAAAGGAGTAATCAATCGGCAAACCGGCATCATCCAGGATAATTTCATGCAGCGCAAAGGCCGAGGTCATATTTTCAAACAAATGGCGGTAGCGTCTTTCACTCTGCCGCAGGGCTTCATCCATCTCGACGCGGTTATGAATATCCCGGTTTGAGGCGCGGATGCCCAGATAATTCCCGGCCGAGTCGAAAACTGGCTGGCAGTTGTGGCTGATCCAGCGTACAACGCCGTCACTCCGAATAATCCGAAAATCGATGCTCGAAATATCGACCTGGCCCCTGAAAGCCAGTTCGTGATGTGCATAGTAGAATTTTTGGTCATCCGGGTGAATAATGTTGAACAGGAAGTTTTTGTCGCTCAAAAACTGCTGTGATGCATACCCCGTGAGCCGTTCGCAGGAGGGTGAGCTGTAAATCCAGAGCCCTGCGGGATTAATCCAATATTCCCAATCATAGGTAAACTCTGATACCAACCGGTAGCGTTCTTCACTTCTTTTCAAGGCCAGGATAGCTCGATTGCGCTCGATATTTTTCCAGACAGCATCCATCAGTTGTGATATTTGCTGGGTATCAATATCATCGTAGTCGCCCAATTTGTTTCCAATAACCACAACGGCAATGCTGGAATCGGCATTGCACACCGGGACTGCCAGATAGCGGCTGATAACCAGGCCATCTTCCCAGGCCGGCTCTGCCAGTTGGCCCCCAGCCAGAGCCGGAGAGAACGCATTGCATATTTCAGTTTTTTGCAGTTGGGCCAATCCGGACCACAGCCCCGACCGCTTCAGCGCCTCAGCCAACCCGGCAAGGCTCATTCCGCGCCCGACCTGCTCGACGGAAAGAGCGAAAATCAGGGAATCCTCGGGCGGAGCGTCGAAAATCTTCATAGCCCCAAAACTACTTTCGGTCAGCTGGATGGCTTCGTGCAGCACAAATTCCAGGTAGCCAACTTCAGTGCCTGCCTGAAACTGCGAGATCAAATACATGCTTTGTAAGCTGGCTTCGTTTCTCCGGATCAGCTTTTCGGCCTGTTTGCGCTGAATTTCTTCATGGATGTTGTTTAAGGCATAGGCCAGGTCATTTGCCAGATCCTGGAGCAGGCTGACCTCTTCATGGTCAAACGCGCTCGGCAGGTCGCTCAGCACACAAAGCAGGCCGAAAAAATTTTGGGTATAACGCATCGGAATAACCGCGGCTGAAGAATAGAGCTGCTCATCAGGCGCACCGCTCAGGCCGGCGTCAATCCAGGCAGCAAAATCAGGGTCGGCAGAGATATCTTGAGAAACCACTGGCTGCGCCGTACGCAGAGCCATATCCAGGGGCGAATCCTGACGAATTTCCTGTTTGTGCAGGCTTTCGAGCCGGTCAAGAAATCCATGCTGATCTCCAGCCCCTTTCAGGAATTTAAAAGCGCCGGATTCTATCTTGCTGATCCAAACCAGGCGAAAGTCACGCGCCTGAAACAAAACCTGACACGCCTCCTCGATTAACTGGACCGGGTCTGATTGACGTGTGATGAGCCTGCCAACTTCACGAACGGCATGCAGCACCTGGTTAAGGTGGTGCAGCCTGCGATCTACCTGGTGTTTATACAGAGCCACCTCAATAGCTGCTACCAGTTCTTTTTCGCGGACAGGTTTTGTCAGATAACCATACGGCTGGCTGAACAAGGCCTGGTTCAGGATTTTCTCATCCGCATAGGCAGTCAGAAAGACAACCGGGATATCGAGTTCTGCCCGGATTTCTAAAGAGGCTTCCACGCCGCTCATTTTGCCGCGCAGGTGAATATCCATCAAAATTACATCCGGCCTGAGTTTTTTCACCTGCCCAACAGCCTCTTCTCCGGAAGCAAATATGCCGACAACCCGGTAACCACGCTGCTGCAAAAGCTGCTCCAGGTGGACGGCAATGACGGCATCATCTTCAAGAATTACGATCTGAGCAGAGGAGTTCATAAACAACACAACCTCGAATTGTGTCCGGGCAGTTTATACCTGCCGGACTGACATACGCCCTGAAACTTGTTGAGGTATCTCAGATTTTGAGGCAAAGTTATCCAACCTCAAACCACTTACAGATCCATAGATTTTATCTCAGTTCAGAATAAGAGGTTTTTTTGTTTTTGGCAATGGGGAAGCAATGTTAAAAAACCAATAACGAACCTCTTTAATTTTCGTCAGGCAGTATGGATGGTATCCTAATTATCATTTTTTTTGGTCAGAAAAGCAATAGTAAATCGTATTCTTTCTCGAAGAATATTGCTGGTTTTGGCCTGAGCCGCCTCACAAACCCCATTTGTGTAAAAAATCGGCTGTGGCAAATTCTACTAATCCCCAAACTTCTAAAAAGGTATATACTTAACGTTAGTTTGATAAGATGGTATTTTTGGGTGTTTTTGGGTGGCTGCGCCACCCAAAAACACCCAATTATCTCTTATGAGCCACATCAATCAAAACCAAATTCTTCTGGAGGTCTTATGCAATGGGAAAATCTGACATCGCTTGATTTCGCCCAGGCGGTTGAGAGCACGCAGCAGGTCGCCATCTTACCGGTTGGGGTGCTTGAAGCCCATTCCGCCCATCTGCCGCTTGGGATGGATATGTTCCATGCCCATTACACAGCCTGCCGGGCGGCAGAAATTGAGCCAGCGATTGTGTTTCCGGCTTATCCTTACAGCATGAATGTTGAATCATCGCACCTGCCGGGCGCGGTTGTCTTCCGGCGCGAGGTGGCTTTCCAACTGTTGGAAAATGTCTGCGATGAAATGTATCGCAATGGAATCACCAAGATTATTTTGCACAACGGGCACGGCGGCAACCGTTATTTCCTGCCCCTCTTTGTGATGACACTCCCAGAGAAACGCAAACCCTATGTGGTTTATTATGCCGATCTGCCCAACTTCCCCGGCTCGGACGAGATCGCCGAAGGCAAAGAACTGGGACACGCCTGTGAGGTGGAAACCAGCGTGATGCTCGCCATCAATTCTTCCCTGGTTAAAATGGATCAGATTCCCAATCCTTTCCATAATCTGGAACGCGGGGCCGACCTGCAGAACGCGGGAGCCTACACCCAGATGGATTGGTATGCCATGTACCCTGCAATGTATGTAGGGGATGCCAGCCCGGCAAATGCGGACAAGGGCGAAAGACTGATGGCTGGTGAGATAACCCTCCTGGCAAAATTGATTAAAACCGTGAAAGAAGACAACCTGACCCCGGCTCTGGTGAAAGAATTCAACCAGAAAGCCGATAAGCCGGCAGTGCCGGATGCCTGGCGCAGAGGCTAAAGAGAAACCCCCAATGGCAGAAAAATGGATTGAATCTTTCAGGGCTATATTCGCTGCAGGGAAAGAAATCAGCCTGCTGAATGTGTTCAAAGGCATTCCGCTCTCTTTTCCAGCGCGCATAGAGCAAATAGACGAAAATTACATCCATGTGCGTACCGAGAACCACCAGGCTGTTTGCATGTATCTCGAGAAATCGACCTTCATCCAAAGCGATATGCTGCCAGAAGTGCTGCGGGCAGATGTGATCGAATTGGATGCCGAAAAACATATCGCCACCCTGGGAAATTTCAGCCGGGTCAAGAGCGATATCGGCAGCCGGCACCTGGTTCGGATCCAACCCCAGGAGCCGCTGGCCGGCGACATTCACATGCCAGCGGAGGATTCGATCGAACGCGGCGAGCTCGCCGACATCTCCCAAAACGGGCTGGCGATCTTTGTCAACCCGAGCTTTATGAACGTCTGGCGGATTGGAAAAGGGGATGAACTGATCGTTTCACTGCGTCTGCCCGGCGTCTACACCATTGGCGACTACCGGACCGACTTTCTGGACGAAAACACGCCCATCGACCGCTTCGCCAGAGACAATATCCGTTACAGCCCGGTACCCACCCGCGACCAGCGCAAAAAAGATTACAGCATCTCCCAGACTCCGGCCCACAAAGTCTCCAATCCAAAGTTTCGGATTAAGGCGGTTATCGCCAATATCACCCTGGAGAAGGAGATTGACCGCTACCGGATCGGGATGCGGATTCTATCTGCCGAACCATCCCGCACAATCATCACCCAGTTTATTGCCCAGCGCCAATCGGAAATCATCCGCGAGATCAAGACGCTGTACGGTATGCTGATCAAAAAGCAGTGAGTTTGTAGATGCTGTCCAAAAAGTTCCTTTTTGGACAGCATCTGCCGTATTGGATTCTTGGGGCACATCGACCACCACGTGGGGTGGTCGATGTGCCCCAAACCCCTCTTTTCGGACAGCCCCTACAATTTTCAAAAAATAGCTCTTGACACATTAGAGAATGTGGTATAATGCAGTTCCTTATAATCAGATCTGCGTGTAATGATTTGTTGCCTTGTATTGTGCGGGCGATGGTTTTTTCATAAGGGTCTGCGACTCAATTTTAGGAACAAGAGAGAAATGGAAACGAAACTGTATATTGGCAATTTGTCCTACAACTCCACCGAAGATGGTCTGCGCAACCTGCTCAGCCAGGCTGGTGTAGTTAAGTCCGTTGATATGATTAAAGATCGTGATACGGGTCGCATGAAAGGTTTTGCATTTGTGGTTATGGGCAGCCAGGCCGAAGCCGAAAAGGCCATCAGCCTGTTCAACGAAACCACATTTGATGGCCGTGCCATCAAGGTGAGCATCGCTCGCCCCCGCGAAGAACGCCCCCGCACCGGTGGTGGTGGCAGCGGTGGTGGCGGTTACGGTCGCCGCTACTAATTTCAAATAAATTTTCAAAAATCCCCGTCAGTTACCTGACGGGGATTTTTTTATCTCTTTTAGTGCGCCTGGGTTGTGCCCCGGGCCAAACCCATGATCTCATCACGTGTTTCGTAAATCTTGACCAGGTTACCATCCCGCATCTGAAAAACGCGGTCCACAAATTCACACATGCGCAGGTCGTGGGTCACCATGATGCCAGCGCGCTGATTTTCGTGGATCAGAGCGGCAAAAGTTTGCACAACCTGATAGGCCCGCTCGGTATCCAGGCTGGCTGTCGGTTCATCTGCCAGCACCAGGCTGGGATTATGGATCAAAGCCCGGGCAATCGCCACCCGCTGCTGCTGACCGCCAGACATTTGCGAGGGCAGGTTATTCATTCGTTCGCCCAAACCAAGCCGGCTCAGCAGTTCTTTGGCCCGCAGCTTGCCGACCTTATCCAGGCGGTTGTTCAAGCGCAGCATCATTTCCACATTTTCCAGGGCGCTCAGATAGGGAATCAGGTTGTTGGCCTGAAATGTAAACCCGATCTTTTCGCGGCGCATGGTCACGCGGTCTGCTTCGGGCAGTTTCGACAGGTCCTGCCCATCCAGGATAAGCTGCCCGGAGGTTGGCGAGAGCAGCGCAGCCAGCATGGAGAGCATGGTTGTTTTACCCGAACCGCTCGGCCCAACCAGGGCTACAAATTCACCGGAGCGAACCTGAAGCGAAACATCTTTGACGGCATAAATTGTGCCCAGGTCGGTTTTATAAGTTTTGACCACAGAACGGGTCTCTAACGCTACATCAGTCATAAGATCACCCTAACCCCAGCGCTTTGAGCGGCTCAATTTTGACCGCATAGCGCACAGAAACAAGCCCACCAATCGGCCCGATCAGCAGCAATGCCAGGACAGCAATCAAAGTTGACTGCCCATTGAATACAATCGGCACAGTGGGAGGGAAACCCAACGCCAGGAGAAATGTCCCCAGCCCGCCCAGGCCTACACCGAGCGCTGTAATCATCACAATCTGAATGACCGAAGCCGCCGCCACCAGGGGGTTGGGCGTGCCAATGGCCTTCAAAACGCCAATCTGAGCCACTTTTTGTAAAATTTGAATTTGAAAAAACCCGCCGATCACCAGCACACCAATCAGCAGGGTGAAGACACCCTGAGTCTGAATGGTGGACTGCTGGGCCGAATAGCCTGGCACCTGGGTGATGGCATAGCCAATCGTCACAGCCTGGACACTGTCCACTTCGCGCTCAATGGTCTGGCGAACGGTTTCCAGATCGGCACCATCAGCCAACCGGACGGCAATTACGTTGTAAACCGGGTTGGAGCGCAGCAGTTCGGCTTCCGATTTTGGCCGAACCCGGTCCCAGGTTGAATAGGGCACAAAGAGGGTCGGCTGAAGGGAATACTGCTGCCCATCGCTGATGCCCACCACCAGCAGTTGATAGAATTCATCGCGTGTGCCCTGGGTAACCCGGATGGTGATCCGGTCGCCCACCTTATAGCCGGACCGAATGGCGGCGCTGCGGTCGATGATCACTTCATTTGCAAGGTCTGTGCTGAAACCGCGGCCATCGAACACCGGCGGCTGGCCCGCATGATCGGGCTCCACACCCAGCAGCCCCAGACGCAGCGATTTTACGCCATCGGGCAGAAGGAGGGTTGCGCTGGAGGTAGCGATTGGCCCGGCATCCGCCACGCCCGCCACCCGCCGAATGGCATTCAGTCGCTCGTGCGGCAGCCGGCTGCTGGGGATCAGGAACTCTGATCGAGACTGAAAGACCAGGAGATCCGCATCCAACTTGGCCAGGTATTCCCGGTTTCCATTCCCCAACCCTTCGCCCAGGCCGGCGATAAACAAAACCAAAACCGTGATCAGGGCGATCACCATGCCCACCAGGAGGAAACGCCCCTTGTTACGCAGGATCTCTTTGAATGCAAGATAAGTCGGTAAAGTCAGGCGCTGCATGCATTACCTCGAAAAAGTGACTGCAGCCGTCATGCCCCACAGAGCATCTGCCGGCAGATTCTGGACATTGAGGGTCACTGTGTACGTGATATCGCCGCGCTTCTGCTCAAACCTGGGCCGGATTGACTGGATGCTGCCGCTAAACTTCTGGTCGGCAAGCGCATCCAGCACAATTTCGGCCGAATCGCCGGCTTTCAGGCCCACAACTTCAATCTCAGTCAGATTATCGGTCTGAACAACCCAGGCAGAAAAATCTGCCAGGCCAATTACCGCCTGACCGGGGGAAACAAACTGACCGGCAACCAGGGAGGTTGACCCAACCACCCCATCCCAGGGGGCGCTTAACTCCACCGGTTTGGCGGCGGCCTGTGCCGAAAGCAAAGCTGCATAGGCGGTCTCCTGACGGGCCTGGGCGGCTGCCAGCTTATCCTGATCAACGCCGTCGTTACCGAGCTTTGTAACCAATTTCTGCGCATCAATCAACTGCTGTTCCAGCAAAGCCTGGCGTGCCTCTGCCTGGGCAATGACCAATGGGTCGGGATCGCCCTCTTCTGGTTCTTTGGCATCTGCAACGGCTGTTTGGGCTGCGTCAATTTGCTTTTCGAGATCAGCGACAGCAAATTTTGCCTGGACCAGCGCTCCAGCCGCAGCATCCGTCAGGCTGCCAATCGCCTGCCCGGCTGCTAGCACTTCCTGCTCAGCCCGAACCCAATCGGCCTGGCGGGCTTCAACCCCAACCAGCTCAAGGCGGGCCAGCACCTGACCCTGCTTTACGGCATCCCCTTCTTTCACCAGGACTTCGGCCACCCGCCCGCCGCTTGAAAAGGCCAGATCAACCGAACGCAGCGGCTGCAGATAGCCCTGGGCAACCAGGCTTGTGACCTGAGGCGCAGCCGCCGCGGATGGCGCAGGCGTAGGCGCAGATTGGCAGGCGCTCAAAGCGAGCATAAAAATCAGACCAAGAATAACCCAACGAACATTTTTCATTCCAAACTCCTTACAGAGGGAAACAGCCCTCAAAAAATTTCGGCATACCTACCGGCTGAACACAGCCGTTTTATCAATACCTTAGCTCAAAAAGAGGTTGTTTTGGATGTTTTGGGTGGCTGCGCCACCCCAAAAACACCTAAAATCTCTTACCCCGAGCTGAGATTACTTTAGTGGTGTCATCTCAATAAAGTGGGGTGTTGGGTGTTTTTTGTGGGCGAAGCCCACAAAAAACACCCAACTTCCCCCGCTTATTGAGATGATACCTTTAGTGGTCCTTTTTGGGACCGAACGGATCATCAAATGAACGCTCCCAACCCGTGGAGAGGAAACCATCCAGCAGCAAGCTGGCATCGGGATGGTCAGCGATCGAATCGTAATAATAAGGAAGCCTGATCCGCCCATCCGTGCCGACGATGAACACACCCGACATCACGAAGGCATCCTGCCCGGCGGGAGGCATCTCAGGCTGATACCCCTTGGTGCGGGCCAATCTGCGGTTGGATGACCAGATCTTGGGCGAGAGCAGGGTCTGGGTGATTGTGCCGCGCCCCAATCCATAGGCGGCATAGGCATTGCGCTGCGGGTCACACAGCAGATTCAAACCCGGAGCGCGTTTTTCGCCAAAAACCCGGGCCGACTCTGGCTCGCCCTGGGTTACCACAGCGATTGACAGGCCCTTTTCCTCAATTTTGGAGCGCAGCTGCACCAGCTCATCCAGCAGTTCTTTGCACTGCGGGCAGCCAAAATGGCGCGTGAATGCCAGCAGCAGCGGCCGGCTTTGCCACAACGTGGACAATTGGACGTTTTCTCCAGCAGTGTCCTGAAGCACAAGGTCCGGAGCGATATCTTGAAAACGAAGTGTATCTTTCTGTTCCATAATGGGGTTATGATAACATATTATAAAGAATTTGTATAGATTAACTGAACTAAATATAATCAAAGCTATCCCGGATTCGGGTTAGCTCGAAAAAAAGTTGTTTTAACCAAAACCCTCCCCCGAAATTCGGGGGAGGGCTGGTTGAAAATTGAACCCAATCCTCAGCCGGACAATTTATTCCGGCCCAAGTCACACAACGGATCAATCAACATATCGTCAGTCCAGGCTTGTCTATCCTTCGATTTGAGCCTGTGGGACCATACCTTCCAGAACAATTTCCAAAGCCATCGTATGGCTGCAGGTCAGGCGAGTTTGGAAAAAATCACAATCGCACTGCCATTTACCGGCTTCGAGAGTAACAGTATGCGGGTTATTGTCTCCATCAAAAGTCACTGTAAGGGATCCAATCCGAATACGATTACGCTCCTCAGCATATCTTTTGGCTTTTTCACGCTTGCGCAGTAATCCAGAGTCCATAAATTTTGTATTCTCCTTTCAAATTGGAAGTAAAAAAAAGGCACGCGCAAAAGCGCGTGCCTATATTAGCAGCGAGAAACAGGGATCGTCTTATCACTCAAAAACAGAGCGAGGGGTGTCATCTGTGTAAAGTATACGCCCAATCAGGGTTAAAGTCAACAAACTGAGCATGGCTTGAAGTCGATTTTGGGATGCTTGCTGCGGGCTTTGGTCTGCAGCAAACATCTCAACTTATCTCACACCAACCCGTAACTTTTGGATGTACTCAACGACTATATAGATGAAGGCTGCAAGCTAAATGAATCAGGAACCGTTTATAATATCGCCCAAATCTATGCTGAATATCAAGACCAAGCCCCTGATGGACTCTGACGATATGCTTGCACGCATTCGCCGTCTGGACATGACAGCCCTGGCTGCCGTGCATGAACGTTATTATCCAGACGTTTACCGTTTTACTGCCTTCCGCCTGAGCGACCCGCACGCTGCGGAGGATGTTGCTTCTGAAGTGTTTATGCGCCTGTTGGAAGCACTGAAGCGCGGCGCTGGACCCGAAAAAAATTTGCGCTCCTGGCTTTTGGGCACTGCCAGCAATATGATCAACGACCACCTGCGCCAGGTGTATACCCGCCCGGTTCAAGAGCTGGAAACGATCGAAGATCTGCCAGGCGAGAATCATGATCCGGCCCAAACGTTTGAGCAAGCCTGGCAAAGCAGCGAGTTGAAATCGGCTTTGAAGCAGCTCACCCCCGACCAGCAAAGTGTTCTCACCCTGCGGTTCGCAGGCGAGTGTTCGGTAGAAGAAACTGCATCCCAGATGAAAAAATCGGTCAGCGCAGTAAAAGTTTTGCAATTTCGTGCAATCGCTGCCTTACGGCGGCTGTTAGAAGGAAATCGGTAGGTATGAATACGAGTGACGTCAATTCCCAAATTTTTGAAGATTGTCTGACCTTGCTCGACCAGGGTGAAGCACTGGACGAGATTCTCCAGCGCTACCCGCAGCAGGCGGCCGAGCTCCGCCCGATGCTGGCCGCAGCCGGCCAGCTCCACCAGGAATTCACGGCGATCCCGGTCCCCGCAGCGGCTCAAAACATCAGCCGGGCCAAATTCATGAAGGCTGCCTCCATCGCCCAGGCTGATCAGCGTAGCAGCAAAGCCAAATGGCTCTTCTGGCTGCCCTGGATCTCAATTCGCCAGGTGCGCCTGTCGCCATATATGCGGGCCACTGTCATGCTTTTCCTGATTTTCTCCTTCATCGGGGCATTTGGCGCAGTTCGGGTTTCTGCCCGCGCCATTCCCGGAGACGTGCTGTACCCTGTCAAGCGGGCTGCAGAGCAAACCCAACTGCTGCTGGCCCAGGGCCCGGACCAAAAACTGCGTTTGGAAAAATCTTTTGATGCAGAACGCCTGAATGAAATCCAAATTTTGACCAGCCAATCCAAATCGATGACAGAAATCGACTTTGGCGGCCCGGTGGAAAGCATCGGTTCAGCCTGGAAAATCAACGGACTGATGATTAAAACTGACAGCCAAACCAAAATTGACGCCAATATCGCTGTGGGCGATTATGCCAATGTCCACGGAACGCTTTTTGCGGACGGAGCTGTTCAGGCCAGCGAGATCAAGAGTCACAAGCTGGAAATCAATGGCGTCATTTCAAAAATCGTTGCCGACCGCTGGACGCTGGATGAAGTCGAACTCCAAATCAACAGCCGCACCCAAATTAGCGGCGAGCCGAAAATTGGCAGCCAGGCGCTGGCAGAGGCTGTGCTTCTGGGCGATGGGAAGTGGCTGGCGCTTGAAATTACGTTGGGCAAGTCAGGTTTTGAAGAAAACCTGGAGCCTTCTGAGACCGCTGAACACACAAACACCAAAACTTCACCGACCAAAACTCCCGAGCCGCGTGAGACTGAGGCCAGCAAAACACCGGAGCCAACCGAAACCCGCAGGTCAACTGAAACCCATGAAGCGACCAAAACTCAGGAGCCAACCAGAACTCCGGAGCCGAGCAAAACTCACGAGCCTGAGGCCACCAAAACACAGCGCCCGACCGAAACCGCCCGGCCAACTGAAGAGCCCAAACCAACCGATGGGCCTAAACCAACCCAGACTCCCAAACCAACGGACTCAGACCACAGCGGTGGATCAGGCGGAAGTTCTGGCGGGGGAAGCACCAAGACCCCAACGGCCACCCCCAGTGATGACACCCATAAAACACCAACCCCAACACCAACCAAAACGCCGAAGCCCGACAACGACGACTAACAATAAAAAACGAGGATGACCGCTGGTCATCCTCGTTTGTTATTACACGATCCGGAGGACACTGCCTCGGGCTGTTTTTTCAACTTCAATCCGGGTTGGAAAAGCGTCTTTCAACTCGTCAATATGGGTGATAACCAGGATCTTGGCAAAATCGGGGCGCACCAGATTGATGGCTTCAATCAGGCGCTGGCGGCCCTGGGCATCCTGGCTGCCAAAGCCTTCATCCACCACTAACATTTGCAGGCGCGCTCCAGCCCGCTGGGCTAAGACCTCGGAAAGGGCCAGCCGGATGGCAAAGTTAACCCGGAAGGCCTCGCCACCCGAATAGAGCTCATAATCACGCGTCCCGCTTCCGTCGCTGATTTGAATATCGAGGGTCTCTTTCTTGTCTTCGCGTTTTTTATCTTTGTAATCGGCCTGGGTCACAAAACGGACTGACATGCCTCCGCCGCTCAAACGGTCAAGCAGCTCGTTGGCTTTTTCCTCGATCTGGGGCAGGGCCTGCTCGATGAGCAAAGCCGGGACACCATCTTTACCAAAAGCCCGCTCCAACTGGCGCAGGCGCGCCACCTGACGGGCAAATTCCTCCTGGGCCGCTTCCAGTTCCTTCTTGCGCAGTTTCAAATCGCCCAACACATCCACCTTTTGCTGGGCAGCGCCAACCTCCAGACGCAGGCGGTTCTCCTGCTCCTGCATCCCAAACAACTGGCGCTCGGCAGCCGCCACATCCGGCGCCTGGGCCTGAGCCTGGGCCAGCAAAGCTGCCGCCGAAGACAATTCCTGGCGCTGCTGGGTCAATTCCGTTTCCACCTCAGCCTGCTGGGTCACCAGCAGGGCAATTTCGCGCTCCAGAGCAGCCTGGGTAGCCCGGGCCTTTTCCAGCTCACGCAGCTCGGCCTCGGCCGCCCGGCCCGCCAGTTCGCTCCGGCGGACTGCATCATGTTCGGCGGCGTCATAGCCAATCGCCTTCAACTCGGCGTCCAGGGCTGCCAGTTCCTGGCGGGCAGCCTGGGCGAAACCCTGCTCGGCCAGCAGCCGGTCAATTTCCACCAGGCGCGGCGCCCCCGCCTGCTGCCAGGCAGACTGGCGTTCGGCAAGCTGCTGCAGGCGAATGGCTGCCTGATCCAGGGAACGCTGGTGGATTTGCGCTTCGGATTCCAGGCGGGTAAAGCCCGCCAGGCGAGTCTCCAACCCATTAACCAGTTGGTCGGCCTGGTCCAGCAGCAAACGGTTGGCGCGCCAGCGGTCGCCGCGCTCCACACCCTGGCTGAAGAGATCCGTCACCAGCCGTTCACGCTGGTCTGGCTCCAGCGGCTGCCCGCAGAATGGGCAGATCGAGCCCTCCATAGTTTGCAGCCGGTCGATCCGGGCTTTCAGGTCATCCATTTCAGCTTTCAGGCGCGGGTTTTCTGCTTTGGCATCTGCCAGGCGCTGGCGGGCCTGGCGCAGATCATTTTCAATTTCAGTGCGCGTCGCAAGCTGGGCGTTGATCTCATCCAGCTTGTGTTGAACAGCCAGACGCTGCCCTGCTGCCGCCGCCTGGGCATTTTGTTCGTCGCGCAGCGCGGTTTGCTGGGCAGTCAGCGCCTGCTTTTCGGCCCGCAGGCGGGCCTCTTCGACCGCAATGGTTTGCAGGGGCCCCTGCCGGCGCGGTTCCTGGTCGTGAAAGCGCGCTGCAGTCTCATCCCAACGCTGGAGGGCCTGCAGGGACTCTTGCCAGGCGGCATACCCCGCCTGAATGGCAGCGGCGCGCCCCAGCAGATCCTGGCAGGTGTTCAGTTCGGCCTGCCGGCTCTGGCGGCGCACTTGCAGTTCGCTCTGGCGCCGTCCGGTGGCATCCACCTGGCGGGTGAGCGCATCCACCAGGCGGCGCTGCTCGCTGAGGGTAGCAGCGGCCCGGCGGATATTCTCCAGGGCGGCGGTTTGCACCTGGCGCACCTGGGCGAGGCGCTCCAGCTCAGCCCGCAGCTGGCTCAGGCGGTTTGTGCGCCCGGCCTCCTCGGCCAGTTCCAGGTTGATCTCCTGCAGGCTGCCCTGCAGGGTGGCGATCTGACTTTCCAGCCCTTTGCGCCGCTCGCCGGCCCGTTCTTTATACACTTCCCAGATCTCCAGGCCCAGAATGCTGCCCAAAATCCGCTTGCGGTCTGCCGGGCGCTGCTGGGTAAACTGGTCGGCTTTGCCCTGCAGAAAAAACGAGGCGTTCGTGAACGTTTCGTAATCCATCCGTAGGGTGCTTTGGATCAGGTTCTGGGTTTCGCGCAGGGTGGGGCCGGTCAGTGGTTTCCAACCGCCGCGCTCTGCCAGAACAGCGTCCAGGTCATCCGGCACCCCGCCGACCCCGCCCAGAGCTGCGGCCTGGTAAATTTGAAATTCCAAGAGCGTGCTTTTGCCGCGGCCCAGGCTGCGCTGCACCCGAAAAAGGTTGCCCTCATACGCAAAGACAAAAATGACCTCCGCCGATTTGTTGTCCGGGTGGGTGTGAATCAGGGTTTCGTCGCGCTTGCGCGCCTGGCCAAACAGAGCCCAGACCATGGCATCCAGCAGGGAAGATTTCCCGGCGCCGTTTGAGCCCGAAATACAGGCCAGGTCAAATTTCGTAAAATCCAGTTCCACCGGATCCCGATAAGAAAGAAAACCACTCAGCCGCAGGCGCAGCGGGATCATAAGTCCACCTCCGCCGCCGGGCCGATCGTAGTTTCCGGTGCGATCAGAGCCTCGTTCGATTGGCGGATAATCTCCTCTGCCAGGCCGGCCAAAACGGACTGCTCGCCCTCATCCAGGTGATTGGCCCGCCAGAACAGCCCCAGCAGTTCCTGGGGCGGCATGCTGCCAACTGCCTGGCCCTGTGGCAGCCGGATGCGCACATCTGACAACGGCCGCTTCAGCAGCCGGAATTCCAACGCCCCGGCCGTGTGAGCCCGCAGGGGAGCGTCGTCTATCAGGGCCTCCCAGGCCCGCGGATATTCCACCGTCAGGCGGACTACGGCCCCGTCCAGCTTATCCTTGTCTGGCAGGGCGGAGCGCAGGCGTTCGGTGACGCCAAAGTCGCCGTCTTCCAATTTCAGGCTGACAAAGCAGTCCACAAAGGGGCGCACGCCGTGGATCTGGCGCCATTCCACTTTGGTCTGGCCGCGCTGCACATCGGCAATAATAAAATATTTGTTTTCCGCCGCTTCGCCAAAATCGACCCGTTCGATTGAACCGGGATAGATGACGGGCGGGTGGGCCTTGGGGTTGAGGTCTTGTGGCTTGTGAATATGCCCCAGGGCCACATAGTCCAGGCGGGCATCCCGCACCAGCGACCCGGAAAGCACCAGATCGCCGCCCAGCATGACCATGCGCTCACCGCCGTAGCTGGCGCCCTGCACCGAGGCATGCGCCGTCAAAATGACCGGCAGATCCGGGTCGGCTTCTTCCAGCCAGTTGTTCACCAGCTCCTGCAGGCGGCCCTCCAGTTCAGTGTAAATCTCCTCTGGTTTGCTGGCGCTCATCCCCAGGTGGGCCATCAAACCCGAGCGCGAGATCCAGGGCAGCGCCAACACCTGCACCGGCAGCCCTTCCAGATCGGCAGGGCGCAGAAAGAGCGGCCGGTCCAGTACGTGCACATGCGGCACCTGAAGGGTGTGAAATTCTTCCAGGGCGTGCGCCCGCCCGATGGCTGGCGAGAGGTCGTGGTTGCCTACCAGCAGCAGGGTGGGAATCCCGGCCTGGGAAAGCCGGATAATCCGCCGGCCCCACTCACGCTGAAAGGTTGGGGCAGGGGTGCGGTCTTTGTAGGCGTCGCCGGCAAAGATCACCAGGTCGACCTTTTCCTGGATGGCGGCATCCACAATCGTATCCATCGAGCGCAAAAAGTCCAGCACGCGCACCGGCAAACCCGTTTGCGCATCCTGGCGTCCATGATTGGCAATGTCAATATGGGCATCGGCAAAGTGTAAAAGCTTCATATTCCCACCTGGGTCAAGTGTGTCAGGGTGTTACCCCAAGGCTTTGGAGCAAATTGAGGCTGGGGGCAAATTCCGGATGGTACTTCAGGCTGCTGCGCAGGTCTTCCACGGCGGCATCCGTCTGCCCGACCGCCACCTGCCCCATCGCCCGCCAGTACAGGCTCTCTTCCAGCACCGGTTCGGTGATGGTGTCTTTGAGGGTGGTGTCGGCCAGATTAATCACATCCTGATAGCGCCCGGCGTAATAATAGGCCCAATATGGACCGGTCTGGTACCACATCATGCGGAAGGGACGTTTGCTGTCGTCTGGCAGAGCGGCATACAGCCGGAAGGCCTCATCGTAAGCTGCGCCCGCATCCACATAGGAAAGCAGGTTGACCAGGCTGGTGCCCTTGTTAAAGACGGCAAAAAACTGGTCAATTCCAGTCAGGCTGAGGGTTTCGGCCTGGGCCAGTTCCAGGGCGTGCTGGTTGGCCCACTGCGAGTCGGCGTATGGCCCCAGAGCCGTTAGCAGTTCCAACTCGCGCTCGCGCGGGTAAATGACGAGGAAGAGATAATTGAACGAGCGCCAGCCCTGCATAAACTCAGCGAAGGTGATCTCAAAATCCGGGCCTTCTTTATAAGTATCCTGGACCACGACCACCCCTTTGACCTGGTCATAGCCGGTGATGAATTGATAATGACCCATCCAGCCCAGCTTGCCGTTGTAATCGAATTCGTAATACCCTTTTTCAGCAATCAGGGGGAAACCAGCCGCCAGCAGGCGCTGGATCAGGCCAATATCACCGCCCACACGCTGCAGGGCGCCCAACCCGGGCTGGGCTGAGGCGAAATCAACCATTTCGTAGCTCATCACATTCTTGTCTTTGTCAGAAGGCTTAATCGCCTTGCCAACCACATCCCGGTTGCCCTGCCAGCCCCAAAAATTCATCGACATCGAAAGGTTGGCCGGGCCGCAGTAATTCCAACGGTTAAACTGGTCTTCATACTTGACCCCGCTCAGGCGCACCACAACGGGCACCGGGGTGAAGGTCGGGGTGGGGGTCGCCGTCGGCTCCAGGGTGGCTGTCGGCCCGGGCGGGATCGGAGTTTGGGTTGGGGTCGGGGTGAGGGTGGGGGAAGGGGTCAGGGCATCCAGGGTGGCCTGAACAATGACACTGACCTGTTCCTGGGGCAAAAACTCCACCTGGGAGGGTGGGTTGAGGGCATACTTGATCTGGGTAACCCAGCCATCCACACGCCAGGACAGCCGGTCGTGGATGGGCGGCAGATAATAAAGCCCCACCCCCAACAAACCCAATATCAGGCAGGCCAGGGGTATGGCTAGAAGGAAGTAAAGCGGGTATTGTCTTCTGGTACGTCTTCTCATACACAGGATTATAGCATTATATAGGATGATAATTTTCACTTCGCTCAAATTATCATCCTATATACACCATTTGTGGTTTTGGCTGTAAAATCAACCCTGCGCCACACTTAAAGAATAAAGGTAAATCCATGAACCGACAGTACAAATATTTCGATTTGATTATGGCTGTATTCGTGACCGTGCTGGTGGTCAGCAATATCGCCTCCTCGGCCAAGATCATTGATTGGGGCTTTTCGCTTGGGGGGATCCGGATGGCCTTCGACGCAGGGACGCTGCTCTTTCCGATCAGCTATATCTTTGGGGATATCCTGACCGAGGTCTATGGCTACCAACGCTCACGGCGGGTGATTTGGACCGGCATTGGCTGTCTGGCCCTCAGTTCGCTGGTCTTCGGGATTGTGCGGGCGCTGCCCGGTGAGGGCGCCTGGCAGGGTTACGCCGGGCAGACTGCGTACGATGCCATCCTGGGTGGGATGAGCAGCGGTGGGATTGTGCTGGCCTCGCTGATCGGTTTTTGGGCGGGCGAATTTTCCAACTCATTCACCCTGGCAAAAATCAAGGTCCTGACCAACGGCCGCTGGCTGTGGGTCCGCACCATCAGCAGCACCCTGATCGGCGAAGCGGTGGACACGGTTGGTTTTGTGGTGATTGCCATCCTGGCGGGGGTTTTCCCGGCCGAGTTATTCCTCTCGCTGACCCTGACCAATTATCTGTTCAAATGCGGGGTCGAAGCGCTGATGACGCCAGTCACGTATTGGGTGGTGAACGGCCTGAAGCGCGTCGAACAGGAAGACTATTACGATCGGACAACCGATTTCAACCCATTCCAGATGAAATAAAAGAGATCAGCAACGTCCCCCATCTCATCAGGGCTCTTGTGATGCGTGGGATTCATGAGTTACCAGAACGACTTTCGGAGACCGCCAAAACACATCCTTTTAGGATGGCATACGTCAAATTCGTGATTTACACTGTTTGATCGTGCTATAATCACCTTCAGGAAGGTTTCATGGCAGCGATCCTGGCAGAAAAAATGGTTATCTTATTCGCCATCCTGGCGATTGGTTCGTGGGTCGGGCAGCAGTCACTGCGCGGCATATCCTTTGGGGCGGCAGGGGTGCTGTTTACCGCCCTGGTGTTTGGCAATTTCGGCTTCACCGTCCCGCAGGAGGTGATGGATCTGGGCCTGCTGCTGTTTGTCTATGCAGTTGGTTTGCAGGCCGGGCCGCGCTTTTTCCGCACCTTTCGCCGGCATGGCATGCGCTTTGTGGCCATCGCCGCAGCCACGGTGGGCACCGGGGCCGTGATGACCGTCCTGCTGGCGTTTGGGCTGAAGCTGCCCGCCGACCTTGCCGCCGGGCTGTATTCAGGGGCGCTGACCTGCACGCCCGCACTGGCGGCAGCGGTGGATGTCGTCCAACGCATCGGCGCACAGTCTGGAGTTGACCTGAGCAAGACCCTGACCAGCGGGGCTGTGTCGGTGGGCTATGGTATCTCCTACCCGTTCAGCATGGTCTTTGTAGTCCTGCTGGTCCAGTTTTTACCCCAAATTCTGCGCCGCAGCCTGCGCCAGGAAGAGCAAAACTGGCTGAAAGAACGCAGCAGCGAATCGCCGATGCTGGAAGCCCGCCAGTACCTGATCACCAACCCCAACTGTGACGGCCGGCGGGTCAGCGAGATCAACCCCCGGCGCATGTCGCTGGCCAATATCTCACGCATCAAGCGCGGCGAGCGCGTCTTTGCCGCCTCGCCTGAGGCCGTGGTTAAACTGAACGACATTGTCATGGTCGTGGGAACCCCCGACGAACTGGAGAAAATGCTCTTCATCCTCGGCGAAGAGCGGCAGGAGCGCATGGATGTCAACAGCGACGTCATCAGCCTGGACGTGGAAGTGCTGGAAGAATCGCTGACCGGCAAAACCCTGGGCCAGATGCGCCTGTGGGAGCGCTACACGGTCGTGATCACCCGCATCCGCCGCCAGGGCCTGGAGCTGGCCCCCACTGGCGCCGCCTCGCTGGAGATGGGTGACACGATCCGGGTGGTGGGTGAGAAAGAGGCCGCCGAGGCCTTCGAAAAGCTGATCCACGGAGCGCCGCGCAAGGCCGACGAGACCAACATGGTGCCGTTCCTGATCGGCCTGCTCCTCGGCATTCTGGTCGGCGCCATCCCGGTCCAACTCCCCGGCGGGCTGCCCGGCCTGCCCGATGGCCTGTCGCTGCGCCTTGGCAGCGCCGGCGGCGCTTTCCTGGTCAGCCTGCTGGTCGGGCATTTTGGCGGGATCGGACGTTTTCGGCTGCATGTGCCGGCGGCCGCCAAAAACCTGTCCCGCGAACTGGGATTGATGTTGTTTCTGGCGGGAGCTGGCGTCAATGCCGGAGCCCGTTTCCTGCCTGTTCTGCAAAGCCAGGGCGCTGCGCTGTTGTTTGCCGGCATCGCCATCACAACAGTTTCCGTTCTGGCAGGTGTGCTGACCATGCACTTCGGCTTCAAAATGAATGCCCTGGCGACCATGGGCGCCCTGTGCGCCTGCATGACCAACCCGCCCGGCCTGGGGGCAGCCAATGCCAAAACCGATACAGAGCTGCCCACCCTATCGTATGCCAGCGTTTACCCGGTGGCCCTGATCTTCAAAATCCTGCTCGCTCAGGTCCTGGTCAGTGTACTCAATAACCTGCTTTAGATTCAATGAAAGTAAGCCTATGAACAACCCTTCCCCCAAAATAGAACACTCCGGCTATACCTTGCACGCCCCGCGCCGGGCTTCAGAACCCGGTTACGCCGGGCTGGATGCCTGGCTGAGCGACCGGCCCAGTGGGCTGCATTTCGACCCGGTCCAGGCCTCAATCTACGCGGTCGGCAAGCACGGGATCGAATTTCTATGCATCGAAAACCCCTGGCCGGGCGAAACCCAACTCCAGGCTGTGGCTGGCCCGCTCGATCTGATCGATCACCGCGGCCATCACATGGAAGGTTTCTCCTTCGGCGGCAGCCTGACTCTTCTCCGCCAGGGTCAGGAAACCAAAATCGAACTGCGCTCGCCGGCGCCCATTCTGGTCAATATCGGCGCCCAGACCGTCCGCCTGGCGCGCACAGCCTCCATTCTGATTGATGAATTCACCATTCTCCTGGCGCAAAGACAGGCCTTCTGGGAGCGCGACCCGGGCATGTATGACCAGCGCCTCACAGCCGTTGACCCGCTGAAACTGTACGCGGCCTGCCTGGCTGCGGCCCATCACCGGCTGAAAGCCCTGCCCCAGAACGGAGAAGAAGCCCAAACAGCCGCGATCCACAGCCTGCACCTCGAAATCGACGCCACCGCCGAGCTCATCCCCGGGTTCGAGTTGGGGCTGAGCGATTTACTCTAATTTCATTGCGATATACATGCGGGGCGCCGCATGTATATCGCAATGAAAACCTAAAATCGAGTAAAATACTCCTAATCAGGAGATTATATGCCTTTTACACCCACCCGCGACCGGGTTGACCCGGAAAAAGTTAATACCACACCGATGCGCCGCCCCGACTGGATCAAAGTCCGGGCGCCTTCAGGTGAGACGTACGAAAGGCTGCAGGAGCTTATGCGCAGCAAATCCCTGCACACCGTGTGCGAAGAAGCCATGTGCCCGAATATGGGCGAATGCTGGGGCTCTGGCACCGCCACTTTCCTCATGCTGGGCGATGTCTGCACCCGCACCTGCGGCTTTTGCGATATCAAGCGCGGCCAGCCCTCCCCGCTCGATTGGCTGGAGCCCGAGCGGATTGCCCAGGCCGTCAAGTCGATGAACCTCAAGCATGCCGTCATCACCAGCGTCAACCGCGATGACCGCAAAGACGGCGGCGCCCCGATCTTCGCCATGCTCATCCGCCGGATCCGTGAAATTCACCCCGGCTGCTCGATCGAAGTGCTGATCCCCGATTTCAAAGGCAGCCTGGAGGCTCTCAAGATCGTGATGGAAGCCCGCCCCGAAATCCTCAACCACAACGTAGAAACCGTGCCGCGCCTGTTCAAGACCGTCCAGCCCCAGGACAATTACGAATGGGCCGCAGCCACCCTGACCAACGCCAAAAAGCTCAACCCGGATGTGCTGACCAAATCCGGCATCATGCTGGGCCTGGGCGAGACCATGGACGAAGTCAAAGATGTGATGCGCGACCAGCGTTCCTGGGGCGTGGATATCCTGACCGTTGGCCAGTACCTCCAGCCAAGCAAAAAACACCTGGCGATTTCCCGCTACTACACCCTGGAAGAATTCGCCGAGATCAAAGAATTTGGCCTGGGCATCGGCTTCAAGTGGGTCGAGTCCGGCCCGCTGGTGCGCTCGTCGTACCACGCCGCCGACCAGGTGCGCACCCTCAGCGCCATCCACCGCCAATTATATGGATAAAAAAAGTGCAGCCTGAGGCTGCACTTTTTTTATCTATTCCTGCCGTATTTTTCGTGACTGGAGACCCAGTCGGAGGATGAGATCGCAGCAGCCAGCGAGATCTCACCCGCCAGAACCGTGCCGGCCACAATCTCGGCCAGCTTATTGACCTTACCCTTGCCCACACAGCCCAAAATCTCCAAACACTCACGCTGGGTGGCCAGGGCCGTGCCGCCGCCGTAGGTCGCCACAATCAGGGACGGAATGGTGATCGATAGGTAGAGGTCTTTCTCCGGGGTCAGTTCACCGTAAATGATGCCGGCGGATGATTCGGCCACATTGGCCACATCCTGCCCGGTGGCGATAAAAATCGCCGTAATGGCGTTGGCCGAATGGGCCCCGTTGTTGTTGGCCCCCGAAAGAATCGCCCCGATATTCGCCACTCCGCCGTGGTAGGCCAGGCTTTCGGGCTCCACCCGCATGTGCTGAATCAGGACATCGCGCTTGATGACCGCCTCAGCCGTGACGCGTTTGCCGCGTGTGCGCATGATATTGATCTGCGAGGCCTTTTTATCGGTGGCAAAGTTCGATTCCAGGTAAAAATGCTCGATCCCGGCGTAATTATCAATCATCCAGCTGCAGGCCGCAAAGGTGGCCCGCCCGACCATATTCTGCCCGGCAGCGTCGCCGGTGGTGAAGTTAAAGCGCAGGTAGGCAAACTTGTTCGACAGATACGGGTCAATATAAATCAATTTCGCCACAGTCGAAGTCGATTCGGCTTCCTCCCGAATTTTATCCATGTTCTCCTGCACCCACTGGACAAAATCACGCGCCTGGCGGGCATCGCCAAAGACAAAAACCGGCGCCCGCTGCATCATATCCGCCACCACCGAGACCTTCACACCGCCGCACAGGTTGAGGACCTTCATCCCGCGGCTGTATGAAGCGATCAGGGTGCCTTCTGTTGTCGCCATCGGGATCACAAAATCGCCCTGGGCATGCTCGCCGTTGATCCGCAGCGGCCCGGCAAAGCCCAGCGGGATCTGAGCCACCCCGCTGAAGTTCTCGACATTGCCTTTCACCTGGCGCGAATCGAACGAAAAGCGCTTGATATGCTCCAGCGGCTTGCCAACAAATTTCTCGATGAAACTCTGGCGCTTCTGAATGATTTCAGGTGAATAATCATCTTCCGTGTCCCGCGGAATCCGCAGCCGTTCCGGAGATTGCTCGGAAATCGCATCTTCTGCCTCCAGGTTCAGCTCACCAAACGGATCGGCCCGAAAACGGATCTCAATTTTGTGTTTACCGAGAGGCAGGCTTAAGCCCTGAACCTGAATGTGGACAACCTTGCGCAGCGGAAAAGGCAACGATTCGGTTGGAGTCACACTGAGAGGCGCAATAACGCTGCCGTCATCCAGCAGCAGGTTAAACTGGCTTAACGGGATCTCGCGGCCATCAATCCGCAGACGCAAAATACCCGTCAGACGCGTCTCACTCAGCCGGTTCTTTACCGAAAGACGCACCCCGTCGTCGATATTTTTCAGGCTGCCAAAGGTATAAAGCTGCTTCAGAACCATGCTGGGAATAAACATTTGACCTGACCTCCAAAGTGAGCTGATTACAGATAAGTTGACAGACTTGCTGGGTGCGATCCACCCAGCGCTAAAAGATTAACGTCAGTTCGGGTTAGTCCGAAAAGAGGTTATTTTTGGTGTTTTTTGGGTGGCTACGCCACCCAAAAAACACCAAAAAATCTCTTATCCCGAACTGACGGAAGATTAGTTTACTGCTGCATGCTGCTGCGCTGGAAACGCCGCAGGGCCTCAATCCCCACCATCCGGCGCATGTCTTCATCCCAAAAACGATACCAGAGAGATTTCAGGCTGCGCATAATGGTCAGCGGCGGGACCTGCAAAGCGGGATTTTCACGGTGACACTGTTCCAGTTTATAATTCGGAATCTTGGGGCTCAGGTGGTGGATGTGATGAAAGCCAATGTTGCCTGTAAACCAGTTGAGCAGGCGGGGCAGTTTGTAAAACGAGCTGCCATTAAAGCCAGCCAGGGCAAAATCCCACTGTTCATGGCGGACCCAATAGGTGCCGTCATAATTGTGCTGGACATAAAAAAGCCAGACGCCCAGGGAACAGGAAAGCATGGTGATCGGCAGTTGGATCATGACGTACTCCTTAAACCCGACCAGCAGGCTGAGACCGGTGATCAGTCCCGCCAACGCCAGGTTTGTCCAGACCACGCTCATTGTTTCACGCTTGCCGCCAGAGCGGTGTGAAAAGCGCTGAAAGATCACAAAGTTGAGCGTCGCCCCAACCGTGAAAAGAATCCACGGCGAGCGCATGATTCTGTAACCGGCCTTTTTCCACCAGGGCGCCGCCAGATATTCCTTCACTGTCAGAGTCATCACATCGCCCACCCCGCGCCGGTCCAGGTCGCCAGCCGTGGCGTGGTGGAGGGCATGGTCGTGCCGCCATTGGTAATAAGGCGTGAAAGTCAATACGCCGGTGATAAAACCAACCACATCACTGGCCTTCTGCGAACGAAAAAACGAACCGTGCCCACAGTCATGGAAAATGATGAACAGGCGCACCAGGAAACCCGCAGCCGGCACAGCCAGCAGAAGAGTCAGCCAGTAGGAGATGGACAGACTCCAATACATCACCGCCCACAGCAGGATGTACGGGATCAACGAGTTCGCCAGCTGCCAGAGGCTGCGTCCCGCCTCTGGCGACTGATATTTGGCGACCATTTTGCGCCAATCGGCAGGGATTTCGACCTGCGGCCAATTGATTGTCGGATATTTCATTTCAACCTCATTTCTCTATTGGGAACCTGAAATACTTCTAATTCGGATCATCCAGGAAAGAGGTTGTTCTTTATCGGGTGGCTGCGCCACCCAACAATCTCTTATCCCGAACTGACACTCTAATTCTATACTATTTTTCGGAATTTGCCGAAATGAGCTCAGAGCTTGACAAGAAATGTCAAATCCTGCCGCCTTATTTCTGATAAGATCAAATCACCCATTCGCAGATGGCTGCCGAAAACGCATAACGCAACCCTGCCTGCATTTCAACAGCCTTCATCAACCCAAAAGTTGGCGCCTCTGCGAATGGGTGTTCGAAAAGAGGTTGTTTTGGGTGTTACTTGGGTGGCTACGCCATCCAAATAACACCCAAAATCCTCTTACCCCGAACTGACGTGGTTTACATTCAAAAGGCTGAGACAAATTGCTCACCACCTGTATCGAGCGTTTTTCATAAATGATACGTACAATTAGATGATCCCACTTTTCCGTTCAAAATTTTTCATCGGCTTCGTCACAGATAAAGGAGTGCAAATGTCACGCGTCAACCTGCCCCTCAAAAATTGGATTAACCTGTTCGTCTGCCTGTGCACACTGGTCAGCCTGCTGGCTGCTGCGCCAGTGCGCGCAGAGGTTGATGGACCAGCCTACATAATCACCGTCAATAGTGCTGGTGAAGCAAACATAAAAGACTCCAACATTACTTTGCGCGAGGCGCTGCTGATCACGCGCGGGGGTACTACCGCTCAGGGATTGGGACGCACACTCTCCGATTCTGAAAAAGCCCAGATCAGTTCATGTACATTCACAGGCTCAACGAATTCCTGGTCCACCAGCGTTGGCTGCGGCGCCGGCTACGAGGATGTGATTAACTTCGGCGGGTTGGGCTTTTACCCTGTCATTCCGATCTCGCTTCCACTCCCAGCGATCAACGACACCGCCATCACCACGCTTGACGGCGGGGTTACCATACCCTATATCAATGCGGCTGGAATTGGGGCTGGCGATGCACTGACGATCTCATCCAACAACAACATCCTCAAAAACATCGGCATTTACGCCGCCCCAAACGGCAGCAATATTTTGGTGAGCGGGAATTACAACTCACTTCAGTACTTGCACAGCTCCAGCGCCAAGACCAATGGCGTCCACATTACTGGCAGCCATAACACGCTGGATAACACCTTCATTGGCCTCAGTGTTCTCAATACTTGCCAGGGCAACCAGGGGCACGGCGTATTGATTGACGGCGATTCGCAGTACAACACGATTCAAAACAGTGTAATCAGTTGTAATACCGGTTACGGCATCCATATCCCATCTTCTGTAATCCACCCGGATGGATTTCATACCATTGGCCCCAACGTCGAGATCGGGACCGATCTCACCGGAACCAGCATCCAGGGCAACAGCCTGGTTGGTCTGAATATCGGTTCAAACAAAAACCTGGTGGTATCCAGCACCGTGCGCTACAACACCCTGGACGGCATCGCCATCAGCGGCAACCTCAACTCGGTGATGACCAGCACCCTGACCACCAACAGCGGCAGCGGTTTGCTGCTTTCCGGGACCGCCTATATGAATTTCATTGGCTGCAATTATTTGTGCGGCAAATTGGGCGGGAATCGGATTTCAGGCAATGGACGTTACGGCATCGAAATGGCTTCCACAGCAGTCAATGCGGACGTACGATCAAATTTGATCGCGGCCAACCATATCGGCATAAATGACACGGGTATTCTTCCCGAAGGCAACGCTCTGGGTGGCATCTTGATTGACGGCGCCCATGACAACATTCTCGGCGGTACCGATCTGTATGGCAATTCAATTGCAGGCAATCTGCGTTCGGGCGTCATCCTGGACCACGCAGCCTACAACAACCACCTGAAAAGAAACTATATTGGCATCTCGCGCACAGGCAATAGTTACGCTGCTGTGGCAAATCAGTGGCGCGGCATCCATCTACTGAATGGCGCCCATCATAATGAGATCGGGGCCGGCAGCTATGAAAACATGATTGAGCACAATGGCTTGGATGGCATCTTTCTGGTCGGATCGGCGACCGCCAACAACACAATCGATGGCAATCGGGTCGCAGCAAACGGCGCTGCTGGCATCCGGATCGACAGCAGCGCCCATGACAACATCGTCGGCTCGAGCGCAGCCAATTTCAACCTGATTACGGATAACAGCGGTCCAGGCGTGATTCTCAGTAACCTCGCCAATAACAACCTGATCGCATACAACTACATCGGCGTGGATTATCCCACCCCAAACAACGCACCTAATCTGTACGGCATACAAATCATCTCCGGCGCCCACCACAACACCATCGGCGGTGTGCCAGGGGTGTTGGGGCAAAAGATGAATATCATCCAGTCGAACTCCAAAGATGGGGTATATCTGGACGGCCCCACAACCACCCTCAATACCATCTCCAACAATGTCATTGCCAACAACACCAACGGCATCGTCATCACCAACACCGCCAACACCAACAGTATCATGGGCAACTATATCGGTTTGCTGATTAACCTGAACGCCGCTGGCAACCACCTCTACGGCATCCGGATTACAGGCGGCGCTTATGAGAATAAGATCGGCAGCCCCGGCGGGGGTAACCTGGTCTCAGACAGCGGCTACCCGGGGATTGTAATGGATGGAGCAGCAACCTCATACAACCGGGTCAACAATAACATCGTTTATGCCAACCAGTTCGCCGGGCTGGCAGTGGGGGATTCGGCCCACCACAACATCATCGGAGCCACGTTATCCGAAGCCAACGATTTTATCAAAAATCATGGGTATGGGGCCGACATCGGTTCCTCTGCCCATGACAATACCATATCATACAACAACATCGGCGTATCCAGCGGCGTGCTTGCAGATTTCGACCCCAACAGCCCCTCTATTGTATCGACAGGCAACGAAGTGGCTGGAGTCTACGTTCATGGCGCAGCCCACGACAATCGCTTTTTTAATAACACGGTCGCCAATAACTTCACGGAGGGCTTTTTCATCGCCAATTCCGGGACCACAAATAACGAATTTACCCTCAACTGGGTTCACGACAACAACCTGGATGGCATCCTGGAAACCAGCGAGGCCGCCGGCAACTGGTGGTCGCATGTTTTGATGTGGGGCAACAACGGTCTGGGGATTGACAAATCAGGCCAGCCAGATACCTTAAACACCCTGAACCGGCCCACCCGGCTGCGCATCGACTCGGCCGTCAGCGCCAATGGCCTTATGACGATCAAAGGCTTCGCCACCGGCAGTGTGATCAATACCAAAAGCGTCAAAGTTGAGCTGTACACCGCAGCACTCAATCCGGCTGGCTTTGCAGAAGGCCAAACTTATCTGGGTGAAGCCTACACGCTGGCAAACGGATCCTGGACAATCACGACCGCCATTCCCGCTACAGGCTGCTACGTTGCTTTTGAGACGATCACCATCCTGGGCATGTCCACATCCTCAGAATTTAGCCGCAGCACCTGTGCGCTGTTTACCCCCTTCATTCGGCGCTAATTTCTTAAATAACGCCAATTACGGGTGTTTTTTGGGTGGCGTAGCCACCCAAAAAACACCCAAAATAACCTCTTGAGGTTACACAACAAAAAAACGGCGCTTGCAGCGCCGTTTTTTGTTGTGTAGACTTTTATTGTACCAGCGCCGTGGAGGCCCACTGGAAAATTGGAGAGCTGAACAGGCTGAGCAGCACCACGCTGACCGCCGAAACGCCCACCACCAGGTTCAGCCAGAAGTCGCTGTTTGTTTCCGGTTCACCGGGCTGCATGTACATAATCACGATGACCCGCAGATAGTAGTAAGCCGAGATCAACGAGGTCAGCACACCGATGATCGCCAGCGAGATTTCGCCAGCTTCAATGACGGTGCGGAAGAGGAACAGCTTGCCAACAAAGCCCAGTGTGGGCGGTACGCCGGCAAAGGAGAGCATGAAAATTGTCATCGCAGCTGCCAGGAGGGGATTTTTACGTCCCAGACCGGCATAGTCCTGCAGATTGACACCCGTGCCATCGGTCTTCTCAACCGCGATCACCACACCCCAGGCGCCCAGGGTAGTTACACCATAGGCCAGGAGGTAGAAGATTGCCGAAGCAACCGAGTCGGCCGAGACCTGCTTCAAGGCATACGGAACCAGGGCCATCAGGATATAACCAGCGTGGGCAATGCTGGAGTAGGCCAGCATCCGCTTGATGTTGGACTGCGCAATCGCCACCAGGTTTCCCAGAAGCATGGTCAGGGCAGCCAGTACCCACAGAACCACCGCAATCTTGGGGGCCACAGCCGGAAAAGCCAGCACAAAGATGCGCAGCAGGGCAGCAAAACCTGCCGCCTTGGCAGTCACAGCCATGAAGCCAGTCACCGAGGTGGGCGCGCCCTGGTAAACATCTGGAGTCCACATATGGAACGGAACCGCCGAGACTTTAAAGCCCAGGCCGATCAGGATCATCGCCGCCCCAAAAGACAGCATCCCCAGATTCACGTCGCCGCCTTTGACAGCCGCCAGGATCTCAGCAAGCTGAGTGGATTTGGCTGCGCCGTAGGTCAGGGCCGTACCATAGAGTACAAAGCCGCCAGCATATGCGCCCAGCAAGAAATATTTCAAGGCCGATTCTTCCGAATCCAGTTTTGGCCGGGCAAAGCCTGCCAGAACATACAGCGGGATCGAAAGCCATTCCAGCGACAGAAAGACCATAATCAGATCCGAAGCCATCGCCATCGCCATCATACCGCCGATTGAAAAGATAAACAGCGTGTAATATTCGCCGCGCTGCAAACCGCTGCGGTTCAGATAATTATATGCCAGTGCCAGGCCAGCCAGACCGCTTATCAGGAAGAGCACATGCAGGAAACGGGCAAAACCATCCACGGTCATCATCCCATTGAAGGATCGCACCGTTTCGGCCGGCTGGGTGACTACCAATCCCAGGCTGACCAACAGGCCAGCCGCCGCCAGGGCAGCCGTCCAACCCTTGCGGTCATTGGGGATGAACAAATCAATGATGAGCAAGGCACAGGCCCAGGCCATCAATACAATCAGTGGCAGGATACCCTGCGCGTTGGTCCACAAATCACTTAAGCTCATAAAGCATCTCCTTAGATGGAGCGCAAACCGCTGTTATCCGGCCTGGGCTAGGGCAAAGCAGAGGTTTGCACGATAGTGACCAGCTTTTCAACTGTTGGGGCCATCAAATCCAGGAAGGGTTTGGGGTACAAACCAATCCAGAAAATCAGGACCAGCAGGGGCACCAGGATGATAATTTCGCGCCAGTTGATATCCTTCAACTCTTTATTTTCATCATGCGTCACGGGCCCAAGGAACAGCTTCTGGAACATGAAGAGCATGTAAACCGCAGCCATAATCACACCCGCCGCCGAAACACCTGCATACCAGGGTGAACCGATGGCGCTGGAGCCGAAGGCGCCCAGCAGGATGGTGAACTCGCCGATGAAGCCGTTCAGACCGGGCAGGCCCATGGAGGAGAAGGTAACGATCAGGGTGAAGACACCGTAGATGGGCATGACCTTCCACAGACCGCCGAAGGCGTCAATGTCACGGGTGTGACGGCGTTCGTAGATCATACCGACGATCAAGAACAGTGCGCCCGTGCTGATACCATGGTTCACCATCTGGAGGATACCACCCTGAATACCCTGGGGATTGAGGGCAAACAGGCCGAGCATCACAAAGCCGAGGTGGCTGACGGAAGAATAAGCGACCAGTTTCTTGACATCTTTCTGGGCATAGGAAACCATCGCACCATAGACGATACCAATCGTCGCCAGCAGGGCCATAAACGGAGCGAGCTGAAGGGCAGCCAGCGGGAAGAGCGGCAGGTTGAAGCGCACAAAGCCGTAGGTACCCATCTTCAGCAAGACACCAGCAAGGATGACCGAACCAGCCGTGGGAGCTTCCACGTGGGCATCGGGCAGCCAGGAATGCAGGGGCCACATGGGGACTTTGATGGCGAAGGCCGCCGCAAAGGCCAGGAACAGCCAGAACTGCGTACCGGCTGGAATACCGCCCAGGGTGATCAGTTCGGGAACTGAGAAGGTGCCCTGATTGATTCCGAGCCACAGGATCGCCAGCAGCATCAGGATGGAACCAGCCATGGTGTAAAGGAAGAACTTCACGGCTGCATACATCCGGCGAGCGCCGCCCCAGATGCCGATCAGGAAATACATAGGCACCAGGGTGAATTCCCAGAAGACGTAGAACAGGAACATGTCCTGGGCTACGAAGACACCCAGCATGCCCACTTCCAGCAGCAGGAAAAAGACCATGAAATCTTTGACACGGTCTTCAATTGCCGACCAGGTGGAAAGCAAGGCGATGGGGGTCAGGAAGGTGGTCAGGAGCACCAGCAAAATGCTCAGGCCGTCCACGCCCATATGGAAGTTGATATTCCATTTGGCGACCTGGATCCAGGGCAGGTTTGTGACAAACTGCAGCTCTGGGTTGGCTGGATTGAACTGCGCCAGGACGACAAGCGAAATCGCGAAGGTGATCAACGATGTTCCAAGCGCCACCCAGCGGATCAGGCTCTTCTGTTCGTTCTTAATGAACAGTAAAACGAGCACGCCCAGCAAAGGGAAAAAGGTGGTCAGGGTCAGGGGGTTTGACAGAAAATTCATGGACTCTCCTCCAGATAAGGGAAGGCTGGCCGTTAGACGGCGTTAGCGAAACATCAAGAAACCGAGAATAAGCACGACGCCCAAAAGGACAGAAAGTGCGTAGTTCCGGACTAAACCAGTTTGCAGGCGGCGGGCGTACCCGGCCGCGCCCTGTGTGGCAGTGGCTAAATTGTCTGCAACCCAGTTAATTACACCCAGGTCGATCTGCACCGAGAGGACACGGGTCAAAAGTCTGTACCCTCCGGCGATCACCACATCGTGGACAAAATCGTGCCAGAACTTCCAGTCAATGACATCTGCCAGGAACTTGGAAAT
>Ga0268298_10000235_pt1 | contig 72965 bp, 58 predicted proteins | sample WWTPWeurt_MetaG_FD_194462 | JGI IMG/M metagenome (GOLD analysis project Ga0268298, IMG submission 194462) | Activated sludge microbial communities from WWTP in Nijmegen, Gelderland, Netherland - WWTP Weurt | ecosystem: Engineered > WWTP > Aerobic digester > Activated sludge | place...
AAAGCATAGCCCCTCCTTTATTCCCGCAGAACCCAGGTGTCTTTGCTGCCGCCGCCCTGCGACGAGTTGACCACCAGCGATCCTTTGCGCAGCGCCACCCGCGTCAGGCCGCCGGGCACAACCGAGATCTTGTCGCCATACAGGGTGTAGGGGCGCAGGTCGATATGGCAGCCGTACAGCTCGTCTTCCAGCAGGGTTGGATGACGGCTGAGCGCCAGGGTGGGCTGGGCGATGTAGTTGCGCGGGTTGGCCCGGATTTTGGCTTTGAACGCCTCCTGCTCGGCTTTGGTGGAGTGCGGACCGATCAGCATGCCGTAGCCGCCGCTTTCGTTGACCGCCTTAACCACCAACTGGTCAATGTGTTCCAGGATGTACTGGCATTCGGCAGGCCGCAGCCCGACATACGTCTGGACATTGTTCAGAATGGGCTCTTCGCTCAGATAAAAGCGGATCATATCGGGCACGAAGGCGTAAATGGCCTTGTCATCGGCGACGCCGGTGCCAATGGCGTTTGCCAGGGTGACATTGCCAGCCTGATAGGCGTTGAGCAGCCCCGGCACACCCAGCGAGCTGTCTTTGCGAAAGGCCAGCGGGTCCAGGAAATCATCGTCAATCCGGCGGTAAATCACATCCACCAGCTGCAGGCCGCGGGTGGTGCGCATGTAGATCTTGTTGTTATGGGCGATCAGGTCGCGGCCTTCCACGATTTCGATCCCCATCTGGCGCGCCAGGAAGGTGTGTTCAAAGTAGGCCGAGTTGTAAATCCCGGGGGTCAGCAGCACCACCGTGGCATCCGAAAACCCCTGGGGCGCAACCGAGCGCAGGGTCTTGAGCAGCTCCTGCGGGTAGTGCTCCACCGGCAAAACGCCGTAGCGGGCGAACAGCTCGGCAAAGGTCCGTTTCATCACCTGGCGGTTTTCAAGCATATAACTCACCCCGGAGGGTGAGCGCAGGTTATCTTCCAGGACATAGTATTCGCCATCGCCGCCGCGCACAATATCGGTGCCGACGATATGGGCGTAGACCCCGCGGGCCGGGGTGATGTACATCATCTCACGCCGGAAGTGGCTGGCGCTGAAAACCAGTTCGGCCGGCACGATCTTTTCGCGCACAATCCTCTGGTCGTGGTAGACATCAAAGAGAAAATGGTTGAGGGCGGTGACGCGCTGGGTCAGGCCTTTTTCCAGGTGAGCCCATTCGTGCTGGGGGATAATGCGCGGAACAAGATCAAAGGGGAAGATGCGCTCGATGCCTTCATCCTGCCCGTAGACGGTGAAGGTGATCCCCTGGTACAGGAAGGCCGCATCGGCGACCCGGCGGCGCTCCTCGAAATCCTGGCTGGACATGGAGCGCAGATGGCGGTGCAAATCGTGGTAATGCGGGCGCGATTCCTCCGGCGAGACGAACATTTCGTCGTAGAACCGGTTAATGTCATACGGCTTATCGAGAATACTGCCTGGGCCCATCGTCTGCTCGCTTTCTATCGCGGCGGTCAAAAGATGGGCAACCTCGCCCATCTTTTGACCGCCGCAGGCTGAAAATTTGCAGAATTATAGCACAGGCATTTTGGACGGGGCGCGAAAATGGTCAGCCCGCCAAAAGAGTACCCAAACGGGTCATCAGTCCACCTTTGCCAGGCGCTCTTCCATCTCGGCCCGGTCGCGGATGCCGATTGGGGCTGCCAGGTGGCGCAGCAGGATTTCTTTGTCTGGTTTGGATTCGTACCAGGTGTTGAACATCTCGCGGATGCTGATTTCAGGGCCGGCCCATTTCTGCAGGCTGACCGGGTCGCCGGCCTGCACGGAACCGGTTTGCAGCACCCGGCAGTACAAACCGGGCCGCCCGGCCTGGCGGAAGCGCTTGACAAACATGGGGTCTTCCATCCGGGCGGCAAAGGTCCCGCACGGGATGCGCGGCGCCGTGACCTGCAGGGAGACTGCCCCGACCTGCAGACAGTCGCCAGCCAGGAACTCGGCGCTTTCCAGCTCGCTGATGGTCAGGTTTTCGCCGAACATGCCTGGCGGCAGGTCGCGGCCCAGCTCTTTGGCCCACCAGGCGTAATCCCCCGCGCCGTAGACATAGACTGCCTGATCCGGCCCGCCGTGGTGTTTGGTATCCGAAACCGCATCGCCCACCAGACCCAGTTCGGTGATTTGGACCGGCCCGGCGGCCGGGAATTTGTAGATACCGGTCTTGCCGGTGTTGTTATCAAAGATTCGTTCTTCACCGAGATTGACACTGATAAGCTGCATGGGGTTTCCTCACTTTTAATTTTCGATCCGATTCGATGTGTTCTGGCTGGCCAAAGTTTACCTGGGTTGGTATCTTGAGTCAATCACAAATTTCATGCAACATTTTCGCCAAATATCTGTATGATTAAATAACTATGGATGATACAGCAGAACGCAGTCTGGTAACCCGTGCCCAGGGCGGCGACGCCAGCGCGTTTGGCGAACTGATCAGGTTGACCCAGGCGGCCGTTTACCATGTCTGTTTGCGCATGATGGGTGAACGCCGCGAGGCGGAGGATATGGCTCAGGAAACTTTCGTGCGCGTCTATGAACGGCTGCATACTTTTGACCCGCAGCGGCCTTTTTTGCCCTGGGTCCGGCGGGTGGCAGCCAATTACTGCCTGAACCAACTGGCCCGCCGGGCGCCGGCTGCGGAAAGTTTCGATGACGCCTTCGACTGGGCCGAGGAATCGGCCGGGCCGCTGGCACAGATCGAGCAGGCCGAACAGGCCCGCCGGGTTCGGGCGGCCCTCCTGCGGCTCGCCCCGCGTCAGCGGGCGGTGGTGGAGCTGCGCCATTTCCAGGAACTGAGCTATGAGGAAATCGCCCAGGCGCTGAACCTGCCGATCAGTGATGTAAAAAGTGATTTGTTCCGGGCCCGCAGGCTGCTGGCAGAAATGTTGAAAGATGACCCATCTAACTGAAGAAACCCTCAACTTGTTTCTCGATCAGGCCCTGGCTGAACCAGAGGCGCTGGCGGCCCAGGCTCACCTGGCGGCCTGCCCGGCCTGTTCGGCCAGACTGGCGGATCTGAGCCTGGTCTTTAGCCGCCTGGAAACCCTGGGCGACTCGCAGATCGACCTCGATCTGGGGCCGGCCGTGCTGCAGCGGCTGAAGAAACCGGCCCGCCTGCCCCGCACGGTGGGCTGGCTGACGGTTTTCCAGATCCTGGCAGCCCTGGTGGCGCTGGCTTTTGCCTGGCCCGTCCTGCACCTTGAGCTGCCCGCCAGCTTTTCGTGGAGCGCTGCCGTCCAGCCGCTTCTGGCGCTGCTGGCTGCCTGGCAAACCGCTCTGCAGGCCGGTCTGCAGACGGCTGACCCGGCTGGTCTGTTTGCGGCGCTGCCTGAGCTGGGCCTGCCCCTGGCGGGGCTGCTGGCGGCAGCCGCGGTGTTTGCGCTTCTGGCCCTGGTGGCCAACGCTTTGTTTCTTTATCCCCGTTCCCGGAGGTTACGATGAATACGGTTCTTCTCATCACCCTGGCAGCTTTGCTGCTGACGCTCAATTTTGTGCCTGTGTTTATCCTGCTGGGGGCGCTCTTCCCGGCCCGCCTGGCCCGAACCAGGGAGCTGGCGCTGGGGCTGTCATGGCGGGCTTTTGCCATCGGTATGGTCAATTCGCTCTTCTTTGCCTCCGTTGGGCTGGCCTCCTTTGCCCTGGCCGAAAAGGTGGATGGCATTTTGAAGGTGGCGCTGATGCTGCCAGCGCTTCTGATCCTGGTCTTTCTGGCGGTGGGGCTGGCATTTGGGCTTGGCGGGTTTGTCGAGGCCGTGGGCGAGCGGGTGGTGCCCGAGGCAATACCCGAGGCAATGGCTGAGGCAGTGCCTCAGAACAGCGGCTGGAAGCGCACTCTGTGGGGTACGCTGCTGGTGGGGGGCAGCTGCGCCTTCCCGTTCTTTGGCTGGTTCGTGCTTTTGCCCTACCTGGGCTGGGTTGGGATCGGGGCTTTTATCATCAGTTTCTTCCGAAACCCTGCCGCAAACATATCGAAAAGATGAATTTGGGGTGTTTGTTGCGGGCGGTAGCCCGCAACAAACACCCCAAACCCCAACTTTAAGACGCCAGGTAAGCGGGGTGCAGCGCTGCTTTGGGCGGCTCTGAGGAAAAACGGCAGGGACACCGCCTGCGTTGAGACAATTGAGTTTGGTGTCATCAGTTCAATCGAATAAGGAAAGGTATTAACATGGCTGACATTACGGCAATTTTGACGATCCTGATTATCTTTGGCCTGGCATTTCCAGGTCTGCTGACAGCCTGGTGGCTGCTGTTCCCCGCTCTGGTGGGGCGGTCTGCCTACCGCCTGGAGCGCACGCCCTGGAAGGCGTTTTGGAGCGGGGCCATTGTTCTGGCGCTGGCGCTGATCCCGATTGTGATCCTGCTGGCGCTGCCCTTTGGCCCGGCCAAGTTCCTGGGCTGGGCAGGGGCGCTGGTGCTGCTGGCTTTCTCCAGCCTGGGTTCGGCTGGTCTGGCGGCTCACCTGGGGGGGCGCCTGGCGCAGCGCTCTGCGGCGCTCAGCCCGGCGGCGGCTTTTGTGGGCGGCGCTTTTATTCTGGAGATGGCGGTTTTGTTTCCGCTGATCGGCTGGCTGCTGGTTTTCCCGCTGACCGTGCTCACCTCTTTTGGGGCGGCGCTGCTGGCGTTTGTGACGCGGTCCGCGCCCGAAGTTGAAGCGGCGCCTGCCCAGACCCAGGATGCCTGAATGAGCATCAGCCGGCGTGACTTTCTTCGACTGGCGGGGCTGATCTCCGCCAGCGCCGCCCTGGCAGCCTGCGCCCCCGAGCGGCTGTTTGAAGGCGCCGTGCAGCCAGCGCCGCCGGTCAACCGGGTTCATCTTCTGGCCCTCAACCGGCTGACCTTTGGCCCCCGCCCGGCAGACCTGGCCCGGGCCGCTGAAATTGGCCTGGCGGGGTGGGTGGAGGAGCAGCTCGCCCCAGACGCCCTGGACGATTTTGCCTGTCATCTCCGCCTGCGCAATCTGGAAACCCTTGGCATGACTGCCCAGCAGCTGGTGGACCATAGTGACAAACTTTTTGATGATGTAGACCGCCAGACCATCCCGACCCAGCTGCGCCAGGGCGCCCTGCTGCGCCAGGTCTACAGCCGCCGCCAGCTCTATGAGGCGCTGGTGGAGTTTTGGAACGACCATTTCAACATCGCAGTCGATAAGGGCAGCTGCTTTTATCTCAAGACCGTGGATGACCGCAGTGTGGCCCGGGCCCACGCTCTGGGCAGTTTTCGGGATTTGCTCTGGGCCTCGGCGCATTCGCCCGCCATGCTGACGTATCTGGATAACCAGGCCAATCACAAAGGCGCTCCCAATGAAAACTACGCCCGGGAGCTGATGGAACTGCACAGCCTGGGTGTGCAGGGCGGGTACAGTCAGGCCGATGTGATGGAGCTGGCGCGCTGTCTGACGGGCTGGGGCGTGAAGGAGCATTTTTGGGCCGGGGAGTTCCACTTTGACCCCGACCAGCATGACCCGGGTGAGAAGATGGTTCTGGGGGTGCGCATCCCGCCTGGCGGGGTTGACGAAGCCGAAAGCGTGATCGAGCGCCTGGCAGCCCACCCCTCGGCTGCCCGCTTTATTGCAACCAAACTGGCCCGGCGCTTCCTGGCGGACCAGCCCCCGGCCGAAATTGTGGCGAAGGGCATCGCAGCTTTCATGGCTTCGGGCGGCGATATCCAAAAAACGCTGCGCACCATCCTGCTGGACGGCCTGCCCTTTATCCAGCCCCGCTACCGCCGCCCGCTGAATTTTGTGGCTGCCAGCCTGCGGATGTTGAATGTGGACAGCGACTGCGGCCCGGCCCTGCAGGATTATTTGCTGCGCATGGGGCAGTTGGCCTTTAACTGGCCCACCCCCGATGGGTACCCGGACCGCTCAGAGGCCTGGCAGGGCAACCTGATGCCGCGCTGGCAGTTTTCCTTTGCCTTGACCAGCAATACCATCCCCAAAACCCAGGTTGACCTGGCCGCTCTGACGGCCGCGGATGGCGCTCAGACTCTGCCGGAGCAGTTCGATGCCCTGGCGGTGCGCCTGTTGGGGGCGCCGCTGCCGGCATCCGAAAGGGAGCGCCTGTTGGGTGTATTGGATCCGGCCGCTTCGGCCGATCTTTTGCCGGTCCTGGCGGGCGGGCTCATGGCTTCGCCGGCTTTTCAATGGCATTGAGTGGTCTGTCAAGTATCTACCGTCAGTTCGGGATAAGAGATTTTTGGGTGTTTTTTGGGTGGCGTAGCCACCCAAAAAACACCCAAAACAACCTCTTTTCGAACTAACCCGAACTGGCGTTATCTAGCATCATCTTTGACACAACATTGAGAGGTGTTGAATGGGTTTCTTGAACACGTTAAACCAATCCTGGCTGCTGCCCCGCCTGCCGCGCCTGGCCTTTGCGCCGGCCCATCGGGCGCCGGCAGGCGATACGCTGGTGGTGATTTTTATGCGCGGGGCAGCTGATGTGTTGAATATGGTTGTGCCGCATGGCGAACCGGCCTATTACAGCCAGCGCCCCACCCTGGGGATTGCCCGTCCCGATGACCGGCGCACTCCGCCCGAGCAGCGCACCCTGGACCTGGACGGCTTCTTTGGCTTTCATCCGGCCATGGCCCCCCTGCTGGAAAGCTGGCAAAGCCGCCAGCTGGCGATTGTGCATGCCTGCGGCGCACCAGACGAATCGCGCAGCCATTTCAAGGCAATGGAGCTGATGGAGCGCGGCGTTGAGGATGAGCGCGGCCCGGCTTCGGGCTGGATCGGCAGGCACCTGGCGTCCCTCGACACGGGCAATCGTTCGCCGCTGCGGGCGGTGGGACTCGGTTCTCTGCCGCAGCGCAGCCTGAGCGGTTCGGCGCCGGTCTCGGTCCTGCGCTCGATCGCCGATTTTCACTTTGGCGGCGATCCGCAGGCTGTCGCCCAGATCCAGGCGGTTTTGAACGCCGTCTATGCTCAGGACCCGGCCGGTCAGGAGTCGCTTCGCATTCTGGATATTTTGGCCAAACTGGCGCCGGCCGGCAGCCTGGGCGATGGGCTGGGCACTTATCCAGAGACGGAGTTTGGGTTGGCGCTCAAGCAAACCGCCATGCTGATCAAGGCTCAGGTCGGGCTGGAGGTTGCGGCGGTGGATCTGGGCAACTGGGACACCCACTTTGCTCAGGGCGGGGCGCTTGGTCTGCAGGCCAATTTAATCCGGGATCTGTCCGCCGGTCTGGCTGCTTTTTATGCCGATCTGGCAGACCATTTGCAGCAGCTCAGCGTGGTGACGATGTCCGAATTTGGCCGGCGAGTTGGCGAAAATGGCTCTCTGGGCACCGACCACGGGCACGGCAGCATGATGATGGTGTTGGGCGGGCAGGTCAATGGGGGTAAGGTTTACGGCGCCTGGCCCGGTCTGCAGCCAGACCAGCTGGTTGGCCCCGGCGACCTGGCCGTGACAACCGATTATCGGGATGTGCTGGCTGAGATTTGCCAGCTGCGCCTGAATAACCCGGCCCTTGGCGATGTCTTTCCGGGTTACAGCCCTGTTTTTCATCAGATCGTCCTGCCGCATCCATAAATGTCGATTGAATCAAAAGATCACACACACCCACTTGTGGGTGTGTGTGATCTTTTGATTCTAGAATCTACAGTCCGAGATAGGTGCTGCGGACGTGCTCGTCTTTGATCAACTGCCGCGAGGGGCCTTCCATCTTGATCCGACCTTCGGAAAGGACATAGCCATAATCGCTGATCGCCAGGGCCATCTGCACATTTTGCTCCACTAACAGGATGGTGATTCCCAGGTCACGCAGCTTGCGCAGGCTTTCGAAGAGGGCCAACACCAGCACCGGCGCCAGACCGAGCGAGAGCTCATCGATCATCAGCACTTTTGGGTCGGCCATAATCCCACGCGCCACTGCCAGCATTTGCTGTTCGCCGCCGCTCATGGTGCCCGCCTTTTGGCCGGTGCGTTCTTTGAGCCGCGGGAACATTTCGTACACCCGCTCGAGGTTTTGCTTCATTTTGGAACGCGCCCGTTTGTTGGAAGCGCCCATTTCCAGATTTTCAACCACGCTCATATCGGTGAAAAGCTGGCGGCCTTCTGGCACCAGCACCAGGCCCAGATCGGCCTTGGTGTAGGGGGGCAGCCGGCTGACATCCTGGCCTTCAAAGTGGATGCTGCCCTGCCAGGGGCGGATCAGGCCCATGGTGGTGCGCAGCAGGGTGGTTTTACCCACCCCGTTGCCGCCCACCAGGCAGGTGACTTTCCCGGCCTGCAGGCTCAGGGTGGAGCCCCATAAAATTTGGACTTCACCATAGCCTGAAACGACATCTTTTACTTCGAGGATGTTCATTCTTCTCCCTCCATCAGTTTTTGGGCCAGACGCGGGTCGCCCAGGTAGGCTTCAATCACCTTGGGGTGGTTCACAATCTCCTCCGGCGTCCCTTCGGCGATCTGGGTGCCGTAGTCGAGCACGATGATCCGGTCAGAAATTCCCATGACCGCTTTCATCAGGTGTTCGATCATGATGATGGTAATACCGCGTTTGCGGATGTTAAGCACGGTCTGAATCATCCCGTCTACTTCGGAGGGGTTCAGGCCGGCCAAAACTTCATCCAGCAGCAGCAGGTAGGGCTGGGCAGCCAGGGCTCGGGCCATTTCCAGACGTTTCTTCTGGGCGATGTTCAGGCTGCCGGCAAGCTGGTCGCCGCGGTTCAGGCCAATGAACTCCAGGACATCATCGGCAATCTTGCCGGCTTTATCCAGGCCGTGTTTTTCGCGCCCAAAACAGGCCCCAACCATCACGTTTTCGCGCACGGTCAGCTCGTTCAGCGGGCGCACAATCTGATGGGTGCGGGCCAGCCCCATGTGGGCCATGTCGTATGTTTTGGCCCGGGTGACGTCTTTGCCCCGGAAGATGATCCGGCCTTCTTCGGGCGGGAAAACCCCGTTGATGGCGTTGAACAAGGTGGTTTTGCCCGCCCCGTTGGGGCCGATCAGCCCTAGAATTTGGCCTTCGGGTAGGTCGAAAGTGATCCGAGTCAGGGCCTGCAGGCCGCCAAAGCGTTTGGTAATGCCTTGTACAGAAAGTAGAATGGTCATGCCAGAATCCTCCTGAGTGCCGGAAGGCGCTGTCTTAACCAACCGATGGCGCCTGAGGGGAAGAACAGAACAATCATCAGCAGGATGGCGCCCGAAACGGAGAGCTGGATATCTTTGAAGAAGGCATTGGTGACCAGGAAGCCGCGCATGCCCTGGTAGGCAAAGGCGCCCAGGATCGGGCCAAGCACGGTACCCTGCCCGCCCAGCATCACCATGACCAGAAGTTCGATCGAAGAGTGCAGCGGGAAAGCATCATTCGGTTCGACGTTGCCGTTCTTGAAGAAGAACAGGACGCCAACGATCCCCGGGATGATGGCCGAAAGGACATACGCCCAGGTCTTGGCGTCGGGCGCATTGACGCCCATCACTTCGGCGGCGTCTTCGTTTTCGCGGATGGCCAGCAGCCCCAGCCCAAACTTGGAAATCCGGACGAAATGGCTGAGCAGAATGGCTGCCAGGACAATCAGCGCCAGGACGTAGAAACTCATCTCCAGGGCTTTGGCTGCGCCGCCGTAGGCCAGGTAGGTTTTGAAGTTGAGGGTCAGCCCGGTCGGGCCGCCGATAAAGTCCAATTTCGTGACCAGGTTGCGCATGGCTTCGTTGACGCCGATGGTTGCCAGGGCAAAATAGGCTCCGCGCAGGCGCAGGATGGCTTTTCCCAGCAAAAAGGCCAGCAGGGCTGAACTGACGCCCCCCGCCAGCATGGCAGACCAGAGCGGCCAGCCCTGGGCGGTGAGCAGGAAGAAGCCGATATAGCCGCCAAAACCATAGTAGACGATATGCCCAAAGCTGACATAGCCGGTGTAGCCCAGTAATATATTCAGGCTGGAGGCCAGAGCGATGGCTTTCAGGATGGTGAAGATGCTTTCGCGGGCTGCCACGCTGCCGCTGATGGTCGGCCAGAGAACCATGCCGACCAGGGCCAAAATGGGGAGAATGAGCCCGGTGTGTTTTTGCCAGTTCTTCATTTTTTCGCTCCAAACAGGCCGCTGGGTTTCACCAAAAGGATCACGATAAACAGACCGAACTCAATCACCGGCACCCAGCTTGCCTCCATGAATGCCGGGATGATACTTTCCAGCACACCCAGAACCAGACCGCCAGCCAGAGCTCCAACCGGGTTGCCCAGCCCGCCCAAAACGCCGATCACAAAGCTTTTCAGCTCGTAGCCGCCGCCGGACAGGATGCTGAACGGGAAAAAGGTGGCGATCAGGCCGCCGGCAATCGCCGCCAGCATGGTGCCCAGCCCGAAGCTGAGCGCCAAAATTTGAGTAGAAGGGATGCCCATCAGTTCGGCAGCCGAGCGGTTGTTGGCAACGGCCCGGATGTATTTGCCCGGGCGGGTTCGGTAGAGGAAGATGTATAACGAGCCTGTCACCAGAATGGCAACCAGAGCCGCAATCAGGCGCGTGCCTAAAAGGGAGGTTGAGCCGATCTGGATCTGGCCCATGCTGAAATCAACGTTGTAAGGTGAGGTGGTGAAGGCGGCTGTGCCCAGGCCGATGATAATCATGTTGACCGAGAAGGTAGCCAGTAAAGAGGAAAGGTGCGGGGCGTTGATCACCCGGTTCACGGCAACCATGTAAATCACAATTCCAAGCAGCAGACCGGCCGCTGCAATCAGAAACAGTGCCAGGTAAGGGTTGATGCCCAATTTAATGAAGGCCAGATAGCTGCCAAACATCCCCAGGGCGATGATCGGGCCGTGCGACAGGTTGATCACATTCATCACACCCCAGATCAGGGTCAGGCCCATGGCGGCTACACCGTAGACAAACCCAAGCAGAATTCCATCTGGCAGCGAAGCGAGAAGCAGGTTGATTTGCTGCATAATCAGTCACCTCCTAGAATTCAAGACACATAAGGTTCAGGGAAAGAGGTGTACGATGCTGGTCGCCAGCATCGTACACCCCAAAGAGGTACGGTTAAAAAATGTTTATGGGGCGGGGATGGGGTAGAGGGCGGGTTTGGTGGCAACGTCGGCGGGCCAGACCACTTCGCGGATCAGAGCGCCGGTTTCGTCTTTCTGCCATTGGATAACCACCATGGTGTGACCGATCTGCAGGCCGTGGGCTTCGGCTGAGGTGTCAAACTTAATCCCTCCGTAGAAGGTGAACAGGTTCATCGCGTCCAGGGCTGCTTTGACTTTGGCAGGGTCAACCGAGTCGGCGTTGATGATCGCTTTCTGAAGGACGAGCCCGGCGGCGTAACCGCCAGCGGCGTGATAGGTGGGTTTATCGGTGTTGGCTGCGGCATAGGCGGCCGAGAAATCTGCACCCGAGGGGCCAAACCATTCGATCCCCAGAGCCTTGGCTTCTGCTTCGGTGTGGGTGGCTTTGCCTTCCCACTGGCTGGGGCCGGTCACGCCCAGAGCGGCGTCACCCAGTTCGGAGAATTTGCTGTCGGGGGCGGCAACCAGGAGCGAGATCAGCTTCATCCCGGCTTTGCGCTCGGAGAGCTGGCGGGCGAAGGTGCTGCCGTCCGGGTAGTGACCGCCGCCCAGGACCACAGTAGCGCCAGATTCAACCAGTTTGTTGATGATCGGGCCAAAGTCGGTGGTGTCTGAGGCGTAGCCTTCTTCCAACACAATCTCGAAACCCTGAGCCTTGGCGTAGGGGGTCAGCCCGGCGACCACGCTGGTGGAGAATTTGTCGTTTTCGTGGACGATGGCGATCTTGGCGCCGGGGTCCAGCGATTTGAGCATGTCGACCGTGCTGAGCAGGTACAGGCTGCCGGGGGTGTAGAGCTGATAGATGTTGGTGAAGCCTTGCTTGTAGGCGTCATCTTCGGCGGCGCCGATGGTGATCATAAGCTTGCCGTTCTGTTCGGCAATCACTGCCGAAGCCGCCGCCAGGCCAGACGAGTAGGGGCTGATCAGGAAATCGGCCTTGTCTTCGGTGATCAGGCGGGTGTAGAGCTCCTGGACGCGTTCTTTGTTGGATTCGTCATCGTAGCTCTGGGCGGAGAATTTAATAACCGTGCCGTCGCTGAGCTTGATGCCGCCGGCGTCGTTGACCTGCTTCATCCAGAGGTTAAAGCCATTGACCTGGCGCTTGGAAGAAACTTCCTGGGCGCCGGTTTGTGAAGCGGTGAAACCAATCACGATTGTTTTTTCGGTTGGCGCTGCCGGGTTGGCAGCAGCTGGCTCTTCATTGGCGGCGGGTGCTTCGGTCGCCGGCGCAGCGCAGGCAGCCAGGAGCATACTGAAGACCAAAACGAAAACCATGAGATTCAAAAGTTTCTTGTGCATAACTTTGCCTCCTCCAGGCGGAATGTGGGATGATAGGACCGCAAGCGGCAAAACTCCGCTTGTATGTTTATTCTATAAAATCAGACGTAATTTTTGCTAAATAAACGGGGGGGATTTATAAATAATTTGTAAATAATGCAGGAGGTTGTTTGGGTGGCCAGCCACCCAAACAACCTCTTTTCGAGCTCACCCATTAAAAATGTAGCCGATGCCGTGCTCGGTTTGCAGGTATTTGGGTTTAAGGGGGTTGGCCTCAATTTTTTGGCGCAGCCGGCCGATGTAAACCCGCAGGTATTCGGACTCGTTGCCGTATTCCGTCCCCCAGACATTCTGCAGGATCATGCGGTGTGGCAGCATTTTGCCGGCATTGCGCATCAGATAGATCAGGAGGGTGTATTCGGTGGGCGTCAGCTCAATTTCATGATTGCGCACAGTCACCTTGTGGCGGTCCAGTTCGGCGACAATTTCACCGCGCTGCAGGCGTTCGTCCTTCTGGTTTGGCTCAGCCCAATGGGAGCGGCGCAGCACAGCCTTGATCCGTCCCAGCAGTTCGCCAATTCCAAAGGGTTTGGTCAGGTAATCGTCTGCGCCCAGGTCGAAGGCCCGCACCTTGTCGGATTCCTCGCCCAGGGCGGTCAGGATGATGATCGGCACATTCGAATTCTCACGAATCCGGCGGGTGGTCTCCAATCCATCCATGTGGGGCATCATCACATCCAGGATAACAAAGTCAACCTGTTCGCTCTGAAACACGCCCATGGCTTCCAGCCCGTTGGCTGCCGTCAGCACCTGGTAGCCGCGCACCTCCAGGTTTTTGCGCACAAAATCGAGGAGTGGTTTTTCATCATCAACCACCAGAAATTTGATCGTGTTCATGCTATGGCTGCCTCCAGTGGAATCGAAAATGCGATGCAGGCCCCGCTGGTGTGGGGCTCCACCCAGATCTCGCCGCCGTGAGCCCGCACCAGCCCCTGGCAGATGGCCAACCCCAGCCCCGCCCCGCTGGCGATGCGCGAGAAGCTGTTGTCAATCCGGTAAAAGCTGTCGAAAATGCGCCCGGCTTCCTGGGGCGGGATGCCCGGCCCATTATCTGCCACCTGGAAAATGATTTTGCTGGCCTGCCTGTAGACCCGGACCTGAATGTAGGCCTGCTCACCGGCGTATTTGAGTGAGTTTTCGATCAGGTTGCGGATGATGGTCTCGAGGCGCGGCGGGTCAGCATAAAGGGTGGGCAGGCCGGGCTCAATTTCCACCTTGAAGTTGCGGGTGTTGAGCAGGTGGGCCTGCCTGGCTGCCCGCTGGATCATCTCGGGCAGGACACACTCCTCCGGTGAGAGGCGCAGCGAACCGGCTTCGATGCGTGAAAGGTCCAGGAGGTTATTGACCAGGTTGGTCAGCCGGTCGGCCTCGTCGGAGATAATGGTGATGAATTCTTTTTGTGAAGCCCGGTCCCACTCCACATCCTCCGCCAGCAGGGTGGAGGCATAGCCTTTGATGGCAGCCAGCGGGGTGCGCAGTTCGTGCGAGACGGTTGAGATCAGGCTGGACTTCATCCGGTCCACTTCGCGGTCCACGGTGACATCGTGGAGCAGCAGCCCCAGGCCAAAGGGGGTGTTGTGGGCATCCATCACGTCAAACGACTCCAGGCGCAGGTGGATGCGCCGGCCCTGAAAGTCACAGTCGAATTCACAGGCTGCTTCGCTGGTGATCTGGCTTTTCTTTTCCAGCAGGTCCCGGATTTGCTGACTTGTCCTGGGCGGATCGGCTGTTTTGGCCGAGAGGAGCGAAAGCACATCATTAATCGAAAGTTCAGCCAGCTCGGTTTGGGGGGCAGCGGTCAGTTCGCTGATCCGGCGGTTGGCGTAGATGACCCGGCCATTCAGGTTGCTGAGGATCAGGCCGTCCTCCATCGACTGGATCAGCGCTTCCAGGCGGCGGCTTTGTTCCTGCAGGCGCATGTCGCTTCGCTCGAAAAGGATAGCGTTTTCAATGGCCATGGCAGCCTGGTTGGCAAAGCTGGAGAGGAGCTGGATTTCGTTGTAGCTGAATTCGTGCGGCGCTCTGTGGAAGATCAGCAGGGCCGTTTTGGGGGCGTGTTTGGTGTTCAGCGGGACGGCCAAAAGGGCGCGGTAGCCTTCGGAACGCGCCAGGGCGCGGCGGTTGATGTACGACGGATCGCTTTCGGTGTCGCTGACAAAGATCGGCTCGCGGGCGCGCATGGCACGCATGGTGACCGAATCGGGCTCGGAAGGCAGGATGGTGAGCTGCTCGGTGAACCTTTTGGAAAGTCCGCGGCTGGCGCGAATTCGGAAGGCTTCTTTTTCCGGGTCCAATTGGACGATGGCGTACATCTGGATCTGCAGCAGGCGTCCCATCTGTTCCAGGATCCGATCCAAAACGGTTTGCAAATCCAGGCTGGAGACGACAGCCGTGCTGGTTTCCAGCAGGGTGGCCTGTTCCTTGAGCCGGTCGGCGATGGAGCCTTCCATGCGTAAAATACTGCGAATCAGCCGCCCGATCTGATCGGTTCGCTGGGCCACTTTTTCGATCTGGGTCCGCTCTTCCAGGCTGATCGGTTGGTTCATCCCGATTGCCTGGCTGATTGGAGCGAGCTGTTCGAGGGGGCGGATGACCCGGATGGAGAGCGTGCCCCAGAAAAACAGGCCGATCAGGATGAAGGTGGCGGCTGCGATCTGGGTGATCTGCTGCAGGATAATTCCGGTCTGGAATGCGGCTGAGGTGGGCCGGCTGACGATGACACTCCAGTTGATTTTTGGGATTGGCGCAAACGTGTAGAGCTTTTCGACGCCGTCGGGGGCCGCGGTGTGGGTGGAGCTTGTTTCGAGCGGGATGGCACTGATATAGCTCTCCGGCAGGATCTCTTCGGCGGGGTGCAGGAGCATGTCCGGCTCGGGGTAGGCGATGATCTTGTTGTCGCTGTCCAGGATGATGATCTGCAGGCCCTCTTCGGCCTGGTGTTCGGAGATAATTGCCGCCAGGGTGCTGCTCAGGCTTTCCAGTTTAAGGTTGATGCCTGCCACGCCCGAAAAGGCGCCGTCTGCCAGCCAGATTGGCATGACGGCAGTGGCGACCGCCTGGTTGGTGGTGGGCGAGATGCGCCCCTGTGAAATCAGCGGCAGGGTGGACTGCAAGGCGCGTTGGAAATATTCGCGAAACGAAAAGTCTTCGCCCACGGTGGAACTGGGGCCAGGCGGATAGTGGTACGACATGATCCCGTTTGCGTCCAGGCGGTAGACAAGGCTGGCATCAGGACGCATGTCAAGCGTGATCTTGAACAGGCTCTCCATGCCCGCCGGGTCGTTGTTGATTACCGCCCGGTAGGTGCTCAGCTCCGCCGCGGCCTGGAGTGCGTCGCCAATCCGGGTGCCGGTTTCCTGGGCGATGGAGCGGGCCAATGACAGGTCATTGGCTTCCACATCGGCGCGTGTCCGGGTACTCACCAGCCGGTTGAAGACCAGCAGGGTGACTAAAAAGGGCACAATCAGCAGCAAATAGAGCGCTAAGAGTTGAAAGCCCAGGTCGCGATGGAATCCAAACCAACGCCTCATCTGGTTAGCTCATTGTTTTGCGGATATCCTTCATGATCTTACCGTCTTTGATCACCAGGACGATGTTGTCCGGGTTTTCGAGCGAGCGGATATTTTGGAGCGGGTTGGTTTTGACCACAATCAGATCAGCCAGTTTGCCTGCCTCGAGCGTGCCGATCCGGTCCTGCCAGCCCAGGCACTCGGCGGCGACCCTGGTGGAGGCGACGATCGAATCCATCGGGTTCATGCCGATGTTGACCATCAGCCCAAGCTCGCGCAAATTGGTGCCGTGCGGCATAACCCCGGCATCGGTGCCCATGGAGATTTTTACCCCGGCTTTCATGGCCCGGCTGATGCTGTCGCTGTGAATTTCGACCACTTCGCGCGCTTTGCGCACACCGTATTCGGGCATGCCGCCCTTTTCGCCGGCCTCAAGCACAGCCAGCGGCGCCAGGAGGGTTGGCACCAGGAAGGTGCCGTGTTTGAGCATCAGGTCAATCGCTTCATCATCCAGGAAGATGCCATGTTCGATGGAGTGGATGCCAGCCCGCACGGCATTTTTGATGCCCTGGGCGCCCTGAGCGTGGGCCATGACCTTTTTGCCCAGGCGATAGTCGGCTTCGCGCACAATGACTTCCAGTTCTTCGGGGGAAAACTGGGTGAACTCAGGATGGTCGGTTGGGCTCAGTACGCCGCCCGTGGCGCAGATCTTGATCACATCGGCTCCGGCGCGCAGAACTTCGCGCACCTTGCGCCGGCACTCATCCACCCCATCCACCCGGGCGGAGGGTACACCCGGGTAGGGCATGAATATGTCATATTCCATACCGGAGCGCATCCAGCCATCCCCGTGCCCCCCGGTGATCGTCAGAACGCTGATGCTGATTTGGAGCCGGGGGCCAGCCACAACGCCTGTTTCAACCGCCTGCTTCACCCCGGCATCTGCACCGCCCGCGTCACGCACGCTGGTGATGCCGGCATCTATGGTGCGTTTGAGGTAGTTGACCGCATTAAAAAAACGCATCGAAAATGGGGTGACCATATCCCGGGCCAGATTGACGCCTTCCAGCATCACATGGACATGGGTATCGATCAACCCTGGCAGGATGAAGCCCCCGCCGGCGTCAATTTCAGACAGCGCTGCATCGGGTAAATTCAGGCTGCTGGCATGTCCCACAGATTGGATGTGGTTATTGCGGATCAGGACACCGGCGTTTGCCAGGGGCAGGCTGCCAGTACCATCAATCAAGGTGCCGTTGCGGACCAGTGAAAATGTCATTATGATCTCCTCTAATTGTGTCTGTGGGGCTGTCAAAAAGCTGCGGTCAAATTCTTGCTTTTTTGCGCTGCTTTTGGATGTACATGTTTTTATCGGCTTCTGCCAGCAGGATATCCAGCGAACTGGGATTATCCCACCTGTGGTGGGCTGTCCCATAGCTGAACGACAATGTGTATTCGCGATTAGGCTGTGCATTGTGCTGGCTGAGGTTGTCTTCCAGTCTTTGAAGGATGACGCTGCTGGGGTTTTCGGCTGATTCGAGCGCCAGAATCACAAACTCGTCTCCGCCCAGGCGGGTGATGATGTCTGAGGCCCGGAAGGTGCTGCGCAGCAGGGCCGCCAGGTCTTTCAATGCCCGGTCCCCGGTGGCGTGCCCGAGGGTGTCGTTGATAATTTTCAACCCATCCATGTCGATGTACAGCAAGATTGCATTCAGGCGCATCCGGTTGCTCATCCCCAGCAGTTGGACGGCCAAAAGATTCAGGCCGCGCCGGTTGGTCAGGCCGGTCAGGTCATCCACCAGGGATAACTCCTGCAGTTTGTATTCCACCTCTTTCAGGTCAGAGATGTCGTGCACCAAAATCAGGTAACCGATTCGAGCACCACCCTTGCTTTTTAAGACCGAAATGGTGACCTCGTAATATGTGGTGTGCAGATCGGTTGTGCGCTGAGATTCGAATTTGAGCGATTTTTCGACCGCCCCCAAACCGGTCTGGCTGACCCAGCCGCCCATTACCTGCTCGGCAAACTGACCGACGGGCACTGCAGACCAGGCGAAAATCTTTTGGGCCTCAGGGTTGGCATCCACCAGGCGCGACTGGGCATCCAGCACCACCACACCGTCGCTGAGCATTTCGATCAATACATCGCGGGCGATTGGTTCAAGGTCAAACAGCCGGTAGGAGAAGATTGCCACGCTGATGGCGATGCCCCACAGGGTATAGACAAAGGGGTTCAGGTCCAGCTGTTTCAGACCTGGGATGAGGGTTATGCCGCTTTGATACAGTCCGTAGATCAGGTACAGGATCGAGGCGGCTGCCAGAATCAGCGAGGTTTGACGGCGGTAAAGCGAAGAGCCGTGGTGCATCTTTTGGAGCATCAGCAAATTACCGACCGTGACCACGATCAGGTTGTAGATGACGACTACCAGGTAGAGCGGACCGCGTTCAAAAGAAAGCAGCGGGATGAGCCCGCTGACATCAACGCTGGCTGTGGCGTAGATCAGATGAAATGAATCGTCCAGAAATTTGACCAGCAGCATCACAACGGGGAACAGGAACAGCGCTGCGCTGCGCCAGGGTGTCAGCCAGTTTTGGCGGCTGGTGAAGTGGATTCCAAAGATCATGAACAGGGTTGGCGCAGTCAGAATGCCAATGTACTGGATCTTGCTGAAAAACAGCATGTTCTGGACAGTCAGACTGGAAAGCTCCAGGCTGTATCCCAGGATATAAATAGAAAGCGCAAGCATGAAGAGCGAAAACGGGCCGGCCCCATTGGTGGAACGGTGCCGCCATGCGTACTGTGCAATCGAAATCGACATTACCCCACATAAAAAAACGAAGATTGCAATCAGGTTAATCTGCATGTCGTTTCCCCTGGTTTCAGGTTGTGGGCGGAGACTGCAGGTATTGGCGCAGGATTTTGTAAAAATAGCTCGTGGCATGCAGACGGCCATCCGGGCTGGCCGCATACAGGGGGATCTCGCCCGCTTTTTGCCAGCCGAGATGCTGGTAAATGGCTTCTGCGTCTGAGCCGGTCTGGGTGTCCAGCACCAGCAGCAGCCGGTCATTGGCGTGGGCAAAGTCTTCCGCCGTCTGCATCAGTTTGGAGGCGATGCCCCGGCCGCGGCGGGCGGTGTGGACAAACAATTTTTGGATTTCTGCCCGGTGCCGGCCGTTCTCTTTCGGGCTGGCGGCAAGCTGCACAGAGCCAATTACCTTGCCCTCGCTTTCGGCCACCCACAGAATATGGTTGCCGCTCAGTGAAGCAAAAACCTGCTGCCAGTATGCTTCGGCAGTGGACTGCGCCAGCGGCGCCAGAAAACCCACCGATGCTCCGCTGTGGACGGCGTCAATCAGAAGGTCGCATAGATCTGCGATTAAGAGATCGGTTTGCTCGGTAATTCTTCGAACTGTGATCATCTGGGAGCCGCCTCTGTGCCTGTCTGATTTTAGAATTCACTGTATCAGATCATTACGTAGGGGGGATTGGGAGTTTTTTAGTGGGCTTCGCCCGCAAAAAAACTCCCAATCCCCCCCTTTGTTGAGAAGTTACAATTTGTTGATCTAATTATACCGAATATTTTTGCCCATTGGCATTTCTGGTCCTGGGCTCTCTGGATACTTTCACGGGGATTCCCCGAGACTCTCGCCTTGTAGACCTTGACTCTGACGTTACGTTATGGTTTATGATTGAGGCATGTACACAGTCAAACAATTGTCCTCCCTGGCTGGGATCACGGTGCGCACACTGCACTATTACGACGAGATCGGCCTGCTTAAACCAACGACAGTTGGGCCGAACGGCTATCGCTATTATGCTGACGAAGCGGTCTTCCGCCTGCAGCAAATTTTATTTTATCGGGAAATGGACCTGGATTTGCTGTTGATCAAAGAGATTCTGGATCAACCCAATTTTGACCAGGTTGGAGCGCTGCGATCGCACCGCCGCAGCCTTGAGGAGAAGATCGAGCGCCTGAAAGCTCTGATTGGCACCGTGGATACCACGATTATGCATCTGGTTGGAGAAGTGAAGATGAGTAAGAAGAAAATTTTCGAAGGCTTTAGCCCGGAAAAGCAAAAGCAGTATGATCAAGAAGCGGTTAACCAATGGGGTGACACAGCCCGCCAGTCGATCAACCTCTGGAACAGCTACAGCGAAGAACGCAAACAGCAGATTATGCAGGAAGGCGGCGAGATCTATCTGGCGATTGTTGCCAGAATGAGTCTCGGCCCGGCTCACCCTGAGATCCAGGCCCAACTGGCCCACTGGCATGAACACATGCGCAATTTTTATGAACCGTCCATCGAGGCCCTCAAGGGCCTGGGTGAGATGTACCATGACCACCCAGATTTCAACGCCACTTTCACGGCGATCCACCCGGATCTGCCCGGCTTCTTAAAGCAGGCGATCGGGATCTATGTGGACGAACTGGAAACCCGTTGGTTGGAAAACGAACTGGGTATCCTGCGCGAGTGAATTTACGCTGGGGCTGTCTGCAATACGTATCATCTCAATAAGTGGGGGCAGTTGGGTGTTTTTTGCGGGCTTCGCCCGCAAAAAACACCCAACACCCCTCTTTATTGAGATGATACTGCAATACTGTATTTGAAGAGGAGAAAGACAATGACAACAGGCGAGCCGAATAATCAAGCGCCCGCGCCCGAAGGGCTGACCAGACCGGTTGTGCCGGGGCGGGTTTTGGCCCCTGCCGAGCCCGAGGCGGAGCTTGCCCGGCGGATGGGGATGTTTGTGGTTGAAACGCCGCTCCGCCAGTTGAAGGATCTGGTCACTGCCGAGCAGACACTCAAACAGATCCACAGCCTGCTGACCAAGATTCGCTACCACCGGATTCTGTACGAGGATTTTGGCCTCGGGGAGATCGATCCCAACGGAGGGCGGACGGCGATTAACCTCTATGGCCCGCCCGGCACCGGCAAAAGTTTTGCCGCCGAAGCGATCGCATCTGAATTAGGGATGGGGTTGATCCGCGCCAACTATGCCGAGATCGAATCGAAGTATGTGGGCGAGACGCCCAAGAACATCAAGACGGCCTTCCAGAAGGCCCGGGCTGCGCATGCTGTTTTGTTTTTTGATGAAGCCGATTCCATTCTTGGGCGGCGGCTTTCCAATATCACCCAGAGTACCGACCATGCGGTGAATGTCAGCCGCTCGGTGATGCTGCTGGAATTGGACCGTTTCTCAGGCGTGACAATCTTTGCGACCAACCTGGCATCCAATTACGATACGGCCTTCATCCGCCGGATTTTGGGGCATATCGAAATGCCGCTGCCCGATGCCCAGGCCCGCCGGCGGCTGTGGCGTCTGCATATCCCGGACCGGCTGCCTGTCGATCTAAGCCCACAGGACTGGGATCAACTGGTCAGCGCCACTGAGGGCCTGGCAGGTGGGGATATCCTTAACTGTGTCATTGCGGCCGCCGCCGCGGCCCTGGAACGCGAAGGCCCGGCCTGCCGGATCGGTCCGCCCGATTTTCTTGGCGCCATCCAGGCGGCCCGCAATGCCCGGCAGGCAATCGGCAGAGAATGATTTAACGTAATCCGAAAAGAGGTTTTTGGGGTGTTTGTTGGGTGGCGTAGTCACCCAACAAACACCCCAATATTTTAGGGAAGCCCAGCCCAGAAAATCGTTCTCTGCTGCGCTCAGGCCTCGTTGAGGGGATTGAACCCGCGCCCCAGAATCTCCTGGGCGGGTGAAACGATCACAAAAGCCTGCGGGTCTTCTTTGGCGACCGTTGCTTTCAGGCTGTGAATTTCGGTGACCGTCAGGGCGCACATTAAGATCGAGCGGTCTGCGCCGGTGAACATGCCTTTGCCCTGCATGGCGGTTACCCCGCGCTTTAAATTGGTCATGATCTGGCTGGAGATTTTTTCCGGCTGACCGGTGATGATAAAAGCCAGATATTGTTTGCGGCGGTGGTGGGGCGTCAGAATCTCACGCAGATTTCTGCTTTTGCCTTTTGCGGAGGGAAAATCATGGTCTTCATGCGACCCAAAGCGGGGCAGGATTTCGCCGGTGGCGTTGGTCATGCCAACTGTGCCAATGGCTGCCAGAAACAGTACCAGGTAGTAGGCTGCCACCACGACCAGGATGGTGTCGCCCCGAATAGAGCCAACTGCACAGCGGGCGACAAAATCTGACCAGGTCACAACCGGGATTGGGAAAAGGTAGCTTTTTGCCAGCCATGAAATTCCCAGGATCAGGGTGATGGATAGATAATTTCTGCGCAGCCGGCGGCCAAAGGCCTCCAGAATGGAGATTGGGAAGCGCGGCAGGAGCAGGCTTTCGGCCAGGCTCTCGGCCCATTCTGGGGAGGGGTGGAAAGGCGGTACCAGCATGGCGGCGTAGAAGTCGGTTTCCATCAGCCGGATCCGGTAGCTCCACAATTCATAATAACGGTAGCGCCGGGCTTCGATAAATAGAAACAGGGTAACCAGCAGGATGTTCAGCAGAATGACCCCGTGATGAACTTCGGGCTGGCTGAACGAGACCGAGAGCGCCGCCCCGGTGGCAACCACGGCCCAGTTGGTGGTGGTGTCCAGCCGCTGGCGCCAGACATTGGCGCGCTGCACCTCGGCCCGGAAGAAATGGACCATGGCGGTCACAAATTCGCCGGTCCGCAGGCGGTAGCCGCGGTAGGTCCAGACCGGCTCGTCTGGATTTTTGGTTTGTTTGTCCTGAGGGGAAGACTGGTCTGTCATGGGGCGCTTCTTTCGGCGGGTCGATTCGACTGGGAAAGGTGTTATGTGCGGACTTTACCCACACAAACAACTGCAACACTTGATTATATACTAATCTGCCAGAATCTTCTCCGCTGCCATCCGCACCCGGGCCGCCGGGCCGCCGTTCCCATACATACGAATTGCCATATAGGCGCCATCCATCAACAGAAAGAGGCTGTCGGCGGCGGTTTCGGGGTCGGTGTGGCCGGCCTGGGCGCATAAATTGCGGAATTTTGTGCGCACGGTGTTTTTATGGGCCAGCGCCACTTCGTGACCAGGATAATCCAGCTCGGGAAAATCGACGATCACATTTAAAAAGGGGCAGCCGTGACAGGTTGGCTCGTTTGCGAGGCTGGCCAGGAGGTCAAAAAAGTTCAGAATTGCCGCCCGCGGGGTGGGTGCGCTGGAAATAATTTGGTCAAAGGTTTCCTGGAACCGGGCATTGGCTTCATTTAAGTAAGCCACAATCAACTCGTCTTTTGACTGGAACTGGCGGTAAAGAGTCATTTTGCCCACACCTGAGGATGCGGAGATTGTATCCACTCCGATGGCGCGGAAGCCCTGGCGGTAAAACAAGTCGGCAGCGGTGGTAAGCAGCTGCTCGCGGGTGTTGGTCTTGGACATAAAACTCCTGAAGTTTCAAAGGTGAGAGTGCCGGCTCTTGCCCTTGAAAAAAATTAGGCCTTGACTGATACAGATCTGTATCGTAAAATACAGCTAGTGATACAGATCTGTATCAAATATACTCGAAAAAACATAATTTTACCAGAGGGTTTTGGAGGGCTTACCTCGAACCCGATAAAACTAAACAGCAATAAAGTGGGGTGTTGGGTGTTAAAACACCCAACACCCCACGCTTATCGAGATGGTACCGCAGGAGAACAAAATGAAAATCAGTATTCTTGGTTCTGGCATGGTCGGGCAGACGATTGCCCAAAAGCTGGCCCAAATTGGGCAAGATGTAATGATTGGCACCCGCAGCCCACAAAAACTGGCCGAGTTTGCAGCCCAAAACCCCGGGGTGAAGATTGGCTCGTTCAGCGAGAGCGCGGCATACGGCGAGCTGGTGTTTAACGCCTCCAAGGGCGACGTCAGCCTTGAACTGCTGCAGTCTGTGGGTGAGGCTAATCTCAATGGCAAAATCCTCGTCGATATCGCCAACCCGCTCGATTTTTCACACGGCATGCCGCCCAGCCTGTTTGTCGGCAATACCGATTCGCTGGGCGAACAAATTCAACGGGCGCTGCCGGGTGTAAAGGTGGTCAAGGCCTTTAATACCCTTTCTGCTCCGCTGATGGTTGATCCCGGCGCTCTGGCCGGCGGCGACCACACCCTGTTTATTTGCGGCAACGACGCCGAAGCCAAGGCCCACTTGACCGCCCTGCTTGGCGAGTGGTTTGGCTGGCGCGATGTCCTCGATGTGGGTGATATCACCGCTGCCCGGGCCACCGAGGCGCTGCTCCCATTATGGGTTCGTTTGTTCATGAAGTTTGGCACAGGTAACATCCAGTTCAAGATTGTGAGGTAGTATGGGAAGTGGGCACCCGCCTGTTGGGTAAAGCGATGGGAGGCTTCGGTGGGCGAAGCCTCCCTAAAATTATTTTAAGGATCTCAAACTAACCCGCAGTTCCCATCTGGCAGTTTCCCCAACTTTGAGCCACACCGTGCGCCGGTTTAAAAGCGCAAGCTCGAGGCTGTCATAATAACTGCTGGATGGTTCAAGAGCGACCACGGGGGCAGTGTTGTAGGCTCCTTCATCCACCCATAAACCCAAATAGGGGGTCTCGTCCGGGGACCAGTCGAGGCGCATCTGGCAGGAGAGTTTCTCATCAATCAGTGCAGCCCAGGCGGCCGTTTTTTCAGGCGGAAGATAGAATTTGCGGCAGGTGTGGTTTTTCGCCGGACCAACGCGATCCAGCCGCCAGGTCTGCCCACTGGAATCGACTGTCAGTGGCCACTCGCAGTTCTCACCCGCCTGGCCCCAGCGTGGGTCTTTATCGATGACATTGACCAGATGGGTTATATCCGGCGGCAGAACAATGCGCGTGTTTTCATTTACTGCGAATTGGGGATGCGCAGCCCAAAGGTAGGGAAAGGCCATTGGCCCGGTGTTGGTCAGACTGTAGCGCAGCCTCAGTGTGGCTGGGGCAGTTAAAACTGCCGAACGGGTGAGATGATATGGAAGAGCAACGCCATCCACAGACAGGCTGAGCGATTCCCTTTCCTCATCCACCCGCCAGGGGATGCTCCAGACTTCGCCGTGGTCCGGCAGATGGACGCCATTCCAATCACAGGCCACAATGGTCGGCAGCATTTCATCCCAGCCGCTCATATCCTGGCTGACGAAGTCAGCGGCATAGACGGTTTGCTGCACCGGGCGGATGGGCGGGACAAGCCACTCACGCTGGTTTTGTTTATCGAACAGGGAAACAATTTTCGCCCCAAGATTGGGGACGATGACAATGCGCATATCTTCGTTTTCGAGCGCCAGGGCGGGGAAATTATGCCAGGTGGTGTGAGTCATAAGGTAATTAATTTGCAGCAGCCTTTTCTTTTTCACGCTTGCGATAGGCTTTGATCCAGCGCATGCCATAATCATCGCGGCCCATTGCCAGGTCAGCAGCCAGGACAGCCGTAATAACTTCAGTCACCAGGGGATTGGTGATTGGGCAGGTCAGCCCGGCATGGATTGCCATGGCAATGTAGCTGGCGTTGATATATTTTCGGTCGGGCATTCCGAAGGAAATATTGCTGGCGCCCATCGATATATTAACGCCGAATTCTTTCACTACCAGTCTGATCGTGTCTAAGGCTATTTTGCCGGCGTTGCTGTCGGCGCTCATTGCCATTGCCAGAGGATCAATGACGACATCTTCGAGAGCTATCCCCGTTTTGGCGGCGCGTTCGATGATGCGTGCCGCAACCGCAAAGCGCGCTTCGGCTGTGGGCGGAATCCCGCTGTCATCCAGGCACAACCCGATTACCGCCGCTCCATATTCCTTTGCCAGCGGTAGGACAGCATTCAACGATTTTTCTTCGCCGTTGACCGAATTGATCAGGGCTTTCCCTTCATACGTAGAGAGCGCTGCAGCCAGAGCCTGTGGGTTGGCGGTATCAATGCACAGAGGCACATCCACCACTTCCTTTACATTTTGGATAATCTGTTGAATCAGGGCGGGTTCATCTGCGCCAGGTACACCAGCGTTGATGTCCAGGATAGCCGCTCCAGCAGCCACTTGATCGAGGGCATCTTTACGCACCAGGTCAAAGTTTCCGGCTTGCAGTGCTTCGAGGACGGCCTTGCGTCCGGTTGGGTTAATCCGTTCGCCGATAATGGCGGTCGGCAGATCGCGGCTGATTTTGACGACTTTGTTTTTTGATTTAAGCAGGGTTGTCAGGTTTTCACTCATAGGGGCCTCTATTGGACGGTTGGATATTCCCAGTTAAAACTCATCATAAGCTATCTGGGTTGGGGGAACGCCAAAGTTTTTCAGCATGACCACCGCAACCTGGATCATGGCGGGCGGCCCACACAGGAAATATTCGGCGCTCTTTGGATCTGGATGAGTATCAAGATACTCACGTTTCAACACTTCGTGGATAAAACCGGTTGGGAGCAGGCTGCCATCCTCGGGTTTTGGTTCGGAAAGGGCAGCATGGAATGAGAAGTTGGGATACTGCCTGGCCAGATCTGCGAAGTAATCCTGGTAGAACAATTCCTGCAGCGAGCGAGCGCCATACCAATAACTCACCCGCCGGGTTGTGTGCTGCGTTTCGAGGAGATGCGCCAGATGCGACCGCAGCGGCGCCATACCCGCTCCGCCGCCCAGGTAGATCAATTCACGATCACTCTCTTTGAGGTGAAATTCGCCGAAGGGGCCAGTTGCTGTGACTGTATCTCCCGATTTCAGCCCAAAGATATAAGCCGAGCCGCGCCCGGTCGGGCAGTTCACCCCGCGCGGTGGGGTGGCAAGGCGGACATTGAAGCGCAGCTGCGAATCACCTGCGGGGTTGCTGGCCAAAGAATAATTGCGCCGGCAGGGGCTGGGATTTTCTGCAGTCAGGTCGAATACACGTTGAGCCTGCCAGACGGCCGCATAGGGTGGTTTAACGAGAACGGAGTGCAAAGAACGTGACGCGTATTCAGGGATATTGATTTGCAGATAGTCGCCGGGTTGGTAGTTCAGTTTGGGCGAGGCACTTTCTGGCTCCAGCACCAATTCTTTGATGAATGTAGCGACATTTTCATTACTCACCACGCGGAAAGTGTAAACCACAGCCGGATCTGTCGTGCCGAACCCTCCGGCGGAAGTTAAATCCAGTTCGATTTTGCCGGTGCGCTCACGCGCTGTGTATGTCCGGAGTCCCACACAGACCGGCAGGCGCTGAGGGGATCCATCGCTCAAGTTGAACCTGCCGTTGTGTTTGGCGCATTCAATCAGCCTGCCTTTCACAAACCCATCTGCCAGGTGGGCATTACCATGGGTGCAAATCCCATCGGTGGCGTAAACCTGACCATCCGCAGTGCGGTAAATGGCATAGGTGTGCTGGTCATAATCAAACCGCAGAACATCTTCTTTCAGCAATGCAGCACTGTCGCAGACTTCGACCCAGCCATTGACAGCGGGTCTTTCACCCGGTGTGATCATCCTGGTCGGAGCGGCTGCCTCAGCCAGAATGACGGGGTCGGGAAGCTGGCGCTGGATAAAATAAGCCGGGTCTTTCGCCTGGCGCAGCAGAGCTGGAATAATTTCGCGGTAAGCTTCCACCAGCCCATTAAAAGGCCGGGGCATATCCGCTTTGATCAGTGCGTGAAGCCTGGGCAGGGCATGGTATGGTACGAGTGGGAACATGTGATGCTCGATGTGATAACCCATGTTCCAATACAGGAAATTATTCAGCGGGTTCATATAGACCGTGCGGGAATTCAGCCGGTGATCCAGTACATTTTCTGCCAACCCGGCGTGCTGGGTCAACCCGTAAAGAACAGTCAACCAGGAACCGTAAAAATTAGGAAGAACGATATACATTATAGGCAGCCAACTCCGCGTCCAAATAGCCAAAGCGATTGTCGCCAGATAAATACTGAGATATATCCGCGCCCAGGTAAAGATTCTGGCCTGTTCACTTTCGGGAATATACGTCAACTCATCTGGCGCCATCTTGCCAAGGCTGTGGTCCAGCACACTGCGCACGTATTTGGGCACGACCGTCAGATTGAAAAAATTCAAACAGATCGCTGTCAGGTTCGCCGGGCGCTGTACGGCAATCTCCAGGTCACGGCCCACCACAATGGTGTCGCTGTGATGGCGGGTATGGCTCCAACGCCAGGGGATGGATTCACGCCGCACCATGAACGATGCCAGTTCGTAGAGAGCGTTATTCATCCAATCTGTCTTAAAAGCCGTGCCGTGGCTGGATTCGTGCCAGCGCGAATCGGAGACTGTGGCATAAAGCACTCCGTAAATCGCAAATGGAATCGCTGCCCACCATGTACCCCAGAGCAGGTAACCGGCATAACCAGAAAGGAACAGTAAAACGAGCCAGAGCAGGGTGTCGCGAATAGCGGGGGCATCCCGGCGCTCCAATAGTTCAAGCATTTTTCGTTTTGGAATGGGTGTTGCGTACCAGCGGGCGTCTGCCAGACCTTTTTCAAGGGCCAGCTTCGCATCTTTCCCAAGCAGGCTGTAATCGCTTAGTTGTTTTTTTTGTGCAGCTTTCATGGTCGAAGTAGCCTCCCGTTGGCGTGATCGCGGGTGTTATTTGGGTTGTGATACCGCCCAAATAACACCCGCTGAAGCTTATAGATCGCGATAATTTGTCTGAGTAATGGTATTCACCAGGGCCCAAAAATTTTCCATGGGAGTATCGAGCTGAATATGATGCGTGGGGCCGAGAATGAGGCCGCCGTTCTTCCCAAGGGTCTTGAGGCGGGTCAGCACCTCAGAGCGCACGTCGGCGGCAGAACCAAATGGCAAGGTGTGCTGCTCGTCGACCGAGCCCCAGAAGCAAAGCTTGTCACCATATTCTTGTTTAAGGTGGGCAGGGTCCATGCTGGCTGGTTGGATTGGGTTGAGTACATCCAACCCGATTTCTATCAGATCAGGGATGATTGGGTAGATGTTGCCATCGGAATGGTAGGCCACTTTAACCTGTGGTTTGATCGCTTTAAGTTCAGCAATAAAATTCGCCATACGCGGCTTAAAAAAGCGCCGCCACATTTTGGGCGAGATGATCATGGCGTTCTGTGCGCCCACATCATCGCCCAGCCAGATCATGTCCACGCCCATCTGAGTCAGCTTTTTGGCTGCGGTCAGGTGATAACGGTAAGGAATGTCGAGTATTTGCTCGGCCAGGTCCGGCTTGAGAGCGAAATCGGATAACATGCGTTCGTAGCCGCGCAGCGCCCAGGCTGTCTCGAAGATGGTTGTGACGGTCACGCCAACAATAAAATACTCATCTTTGAAGGTCTGCAGCACCCAATCCGCTTCAGCGTAGAGTTCAGGGCGGGTGGGGTCGGGCGGGGAGTAACTCGCCAGGGCTCTGTCATCAGCCAGGGGATTGTCAGCGATTTCGGTGTATGTACCTGTGCCGAAAGGAGTGGTATATTCCGCTGATTTCCAGCCGATCCCCCATTCATCTACATACGATTTGCCATCCTGGTAATAGGAATTGGCCCAGCCGACCGAGGTCAGCAGCAAATCTTCGCCCAGAGCCCGTTCCAGTTCATAGGTGTTTCCGCCTCCGTGGGGATTGTGGGTTTTGTCGCCGCCCAGATTCATTTCGCTGCGCAGGCGGGTGACAAATTCCGGCGTGAACGAGACCTGCATCGGGCAGCGGTCAGGCGTTTCGTGATTGAGCGCCATTAAAACGCGATCGCGAGGTTTCATAGCGAGATCATCAGGCTGCAAGCAGGGATTTAGCCAGCGCAGCGGCGCGGCTGGCATCAGGAGCGAATCCATCGACGCCAATCATGTGGGCGTATTCATCGGTCACCGGCGCACCGCCAATGATCACCTTGATTTGCTCACGTACGCCGGCTGATTTGAGCGTCTCCACCGTGGCAGCCATTGCAGACATGGTGGTGGTCAGCAAGGCCGACATGGCGACGATCTGAGGTTTGTTCTCACGCACGGCATTGACGAATTTCTCCGGGGTGACGTCCGTACCGAGATCGATCACCTCAAACCCTGCACCTTCCAGCATCATAGCAACCAGGTTCTTGCCAATATCGTGCAAATCGCCTTTAACCGTGCCGATGACAACCTTACCGGTCGATTGAATATCCGCTTCTTTAAGCGCGGGTTTGAGCAGCACCAACCCGGCCTGCATAGCACGGGCTGAGATGAGCATTTCAGGGACGAAGTACTCGCCCTCCTCGAACAACTTACCTACAGCGCTCATCGCAGAAATCATGCCCTCATTCAAGATCCTCGCAGCGGGCAGCCCGGCAGCCATCGCTTCGCGGACCTTCTCCTGAACGATATTGCTTTCACCTTCCATCACGGCGGTGTGGATTTCTTTAATCAAATTTTCCATGGTTTACCTCTTTTTATCCTTGGTCTTCTGAAAGTTTTGTATAACCGCAGCCAGTGGGGCAGTACATTCTTTTTCAAAGCGGCTCGCTGGCGCGTTGGTGCAGGCTGCCGTTTTGTCGCAGTTCGGCCCGGCGGCGGCGGATGCGTTCTACGTCGATTGGATAACTGCCGTATTCATGAACGGTCTGGTACATCATGGCGGCATTTTCTACCGCCACCGCGTCGTGGACCTCACTGGACGATCCAATAAAGATACCGCCTTGGGGTCCAATCTTTTCGATCAGCTCCAGGGTTTCATCCTCCACATCGCCCAGGGTGCCGTGTGGCAGGGTATGAATACAGCACACATTCCCGAAAAGCAGCTTGTGTGGGTACTCGCGGCGGATTTCAAAAATGTCGTTACAGTTGTTACGTTCGATAGGGTTCAGACCATCCGCTTCCAGTTCATTGAAAATCAGGGGCAGAAATTTGCCATAGCGGCCATCGGTGTGGTACAGGAATTTCATCCCCTTTTCTTTGATCGGGGCGGTAATCCATTTCCAGCGCGGCAGACCCTCCTGGCGCACAAACTTTGGGTTGAAAATCGGCCCGGTCGTGCCGGCAATATCCTCGCCCATAAACAGGAGCGGGACGCTGGAAACCTCTGCAAAAGCCCGGGCAATATGCGCCGAGAACAATCCGGTGCAGTCCATCACATGCGAAACCAGTTCAGGCGCGTCATAAATGGCCTGGGCAAACAATTCCATGTCCATAAAGGAATAGGCATCCGTAATTGGCCCTTCTACCGCACCAATAAAAGCCACGTCATAATGATCGTGCACCTGCTGGACATAGCGGATAAAAGGTTGGTACCAATCACGGACTTCCTCGTAGACGGGCTTGTTCGGCATGTGTTTCTCAAGTTCGGTGAGGTTCTTGAAAGGTCTTTTGGATATCCAGGCCGTTTCTCCGCCTTGCGAAACGCCCCATTTACTGGGGTCAGCGCCAAAAAAACGGATCCAATTGCTGATTTTGCCGCCCATCCAATGATTAACAGGGTCGTGGATGGAGCGGGTCACGTTCACGCCGATATTTTTCCAGGCGCGGGCGTTGACTTCGACCAGTTCCTCAAATGTATATTTGCGGGTATCATCATAGCCGCCATATTTGCGCAGAATGGCGGTATTGTCGAGGTAGTCATAGGTCAGAATCCGGTCGACTGGTTCCCACTGAATGGCTTTGATAAACCGCTCTCGATTGTTCATACTGCCTCCTTCTGGTTTACATCGGTGATCAATTTTTTTGCGGGCAACCCACCGAAATCGCTTTACTCCCAGGCGGCAAGATGATCCTTGCCTGTATTTCTAATGTTTCTCTGCGCGAGTCCGGGCTCTCTCCGCACGTGCCTGTCGCCACTGAGAAATCGCGACCGCCGCAATCAGCAGCAAGCCGAGCGCCACCCGCTGAATAAAGGTATTGAAGCCGAGCAGGTTCATCCCGTTGTTAAGCACGCCTACCAGAATGACGGCCAAGAAGGTTCCAGCGATGGTGCCTTTGCCGCCTGAGGTGGCTGCCCCGCCCAGGAAGACCGCAGTGATTGCCTGCAGTTCCAGGCCGTTGCCATTGACCGGGTTGCCCGAAGTGGTGCGCGCTGCCAATAAAACCCCAGCCAAACCCGCAATTCCACCCGAAAGCATATACATGGCGACTTTCACACGCCCAATATTAATTCCGGCGAGGCGAGCTGCAGTGGCATTCCCGCCGATTGCATAAATAGCTCTGCCGAAATCGGTGTAGCGCATCAGAATATGGACCAACAGCGCCACAATCAACAGAATCACGGTCAAAACGGGGATGCCAGTCCATTTCGCGCCGCCCAATGCCGGAAAACCTGCGTCAGCCAGGAAGCGGCCCTGTGCCAGCCAGGTGAAATCTGGTTGAGTCATTACTCCCACGGGTTTTCCATCTGGAGCAAGAAGGAAAGCAAAACCGGCGAAAGCTGCGAGCGTCCCGAGCGTTGCGATAGTCGGGTTGACGCGCAAGGCGGTAACAATCGCTCCATTGATCATTCCGGCAATCATCCCGGCGAGGATGCCTGCCGCTACTGCAATCACGACGTTCCCAGCGGGCAAAATACCCAGCGTTCCGACCGTTCCTACGCCGACCAAAACGGAGGCAGCCACCACGGAGCCAATCGAGGCAATTGACCCCACAGAAATATCCAGGCCGCCTGCGATGATGACCACAGTCTCTCCGATGGCAATCAGGCCTACAATCACAATAGCCTGAGCAAGGCTGTTCAACAAGTTTTGCCATGAGAAGAACTTGTCGCCGCCGCTCATCCCGAGCCAACCGCTGACAGCCGTAACCAGGAAAATCAGGATACCGAGTGCAAAAATCAGAGAGAGATTGTCGGTGCCAATCGCACCAACGATGCGCTTCAATGGGTCGCCGCGCTTAACTGGTGCAGCATTTTTGGATTGTGTCTGATTCATAAGGTGTTGCCTTTCTGTTCTGCTGCCACAGCCTCAGTCGAAGACGCCGGGCGCTGATCTGTTATTGCCAGGCCAAGGACTGATTCTTCGGTGGCTTCTTTGCCGGCAAGTTCGCCCGTGATGCGGCCGTTTTTCATTACATAAATGCGATCTGAAAGCCCAAGAATTTCTGGCAGTTCAGAACTGATCAACATGATGCCCAGCCCGGAATTGGCCAGCTCGTCGATCAGGTGATAAATCTCGGCTTTTGCGCCGACGTCGATCCCACGAGTTGGCTCATCCAGGATCAAAACTTTCGGTTTTGCTGCCAGCCAGCGTGCCAGGACGACTTTTTGCTGGTTGCCACCTGAGAGCTTGCCAACCTCCTGATCGAGTGACGGGGTCCGCACGCGCAGTTTTTCAACAAATCCGGTCACAACGCTGCGCTCCAGCCTGCTGCGCACAAAATGGAAACGGCTGAGCTGTTTAAGGATTGCCATGGATCCATTCTCCAGAACACTGCGAATCAATACCAATCCTTCACGTTTGCGATCTTCGGGTGCGAAGCCGATCCCTTTGGCGATCGCTTCATCCGGACGGTGAATGTTCACTTCCTGTCCGTTGAGAAAAACCCGCCCGCCAGTTTTGGGTAGTTCGCCGAAGATCACCTTTGCCAACTCGGTTCGTCCGGCGCCCACCAGCCCAGCAAATCCGACCACCTCGCCCGCATTGATCTTGAAATTCACGTCCTGATGCCAGTTGCTTTGCAGCCCTTCTACCCGGATCGCTTCGCGATCTGTGCCAGCCGGCCGGCGTTGAAAAATTGACGAAAGCTCACGTCCTACCATCAAACGGACGATCTCGGCATCGTTTAGTTCCGCCGCGGGCCTGACAGCAATCAACTGCCCGTCGCGCAGGATGGCCACTCGGTCGCACAACCGCAGGATCTCTTTGATGCGGTGGGAGACATAAATAATGGCTACACCTTCATCACGCAGCCGGCGTACCAGCGCAAAGAGCCGGTCAACCTCTTCATCGGTCAGAGAAGAAGTTGGCTCGTCGAGCGCCAGGACACGCACACCAGATTTAAGGGCGCGCATGATCTCCACCAATTGGCGCTGTGCTGAAGATAACTCGTCGCCAAGCAGGTGCATGGGCAGTGCGTTTTCAAATCCATATTCTTTCAGGCTGGCCCGGACCTGTTCGTTCAACCGGCGGCGATCGATCACACCAAACCGCTTTGGCAGTTCGCCGACCCAGATATTTTCTGCCACATCTACACCTGGAATGATTTCCGGCTCCTGGTAAATGACCCGAATTCCGGCTTTGTGCGCCACATGGGGGTTGGGAAAGATCAACCGCTGCCCATTCATTGAGAGCGTGCCAGAATCCGGTTGATAATCGCCATTGATGATTTTCAGGAGCGTTGACTTTCCGGCCCCGTTCTCGCCCATAAAGGCGAGAATTTCTCCCGGGCGGATTTCGAGAGAAACATCCGTGAGCGCCTGGACGTTGGGAAAAGCCTTGCTGATGCCATTAATCTCAAGGCTGCCAGATTTGGCAGGAGGGGGTGGGGTGGAGGTGGAAAGTGCGACATTCGTCATAGGGTTGACAACTTTCCCCTGCGAATTGGTCGCAGGTTTCCGGCTGGGACCCGAGTTTCCTACAGATCCCAGCCGGATGACAATCGAATTACTTGGAGCAGTTTCCCACGGAAATCGGATCCATGACTGAACTGTAGTTTGATGCATCCACGATGGATGTGGGGGCATAGGAATTTGCTTCTGGGGCTATGCCGTTGACAACTGCATTATACAGCACAGTTGCGGCGGTTTTGCCGACATCCAGACCAGAGATGAACAGACCAGCCTTGAAGCCAGATGGCTGTCCGGCAGCCCAGAACTTGCAGGCTTCGTAAGCGCCCAGGCCAACACCGATGATGTCATCGGTCTTGACGCCGGCAGTGGCGAGCGAATTGATAGCGCCCAGCGCACCTTCGTCGTTGCAGCCGAAGACAATCCAATTGGTGATTTCGGGGTGAGCGGTGATGACGGGACCGGCGGCATCCTGGGCAGAGAGGGCTTCACCAGTGTAAGGAACCGGGAAAATCTGAGCTTCGGGCACGCCTGCGGCGATCACGGCGGCTTTTTCGTTATCGGTGCGGTCGTTGCAAACCGAGAGGGTCTGAACTTCCACAGACAGCACGCCGACTTTCTTGGCCGAGTCGCTCAGCCAGCCGCTGTCAGTCAGCAGCTTGGCGGCGGCTTCGCCGACTTTCTTGCCCATATCCTTGCCGTCGAAACCGACGAACGGAACAGGGTTGCCAGCTTCGTCAACGATGCCGTCATCGGTGGCGATCAGGACCACACCAGCGTCCTTGGCGGCCTTGGCGATGGCTGGGCCAATGGTCTGGTCAGGAACTGTGATGGCGATACCTTTGGCGCCTGCCGAAATGGCATCATTCACCAGGCTTACGCCCAGGTTGGGGTCGAGCTTGGCATCGAACTTCTTGGAATCGGCGCCTAAACTCTGCGCTGCATCAACGAATGAATTCTGCAGGTCGATGAAATACTGCTGGTCGGCGCTCTTGTTGATGACCACGAAGAGTGGTTTTCCGCCAGTTGTCGCAGCGGCGGTTGCTTCGGGCGCTGCTGTCGCTTCGGCGGTTGGTGCGGATGCCGGAGCGCAGGCGGCCAGCAGCATAGATGCCAGCACAACAAGGGTGAACAGATGATATACGGTACGTTTCATTGGCTCTTTCTCCTCTTTGGATGAAATGGTTCCTGTTAAAACAGGTTTTGAACACTTTGGGTCATCACAGCGGAGTTTTTTCGACGCGGGCAGGCTGACCGCTGATGATTTCCCTTTACTTGTAGTTTGTCACATATGTCCCAACCCGTCTTGTAGAATTGGTGGTGGTTATTGGATAATTGGACAATCTCAATTACGCCAGTTCGGGTTAGTCCGAAAAGAGGTTTTTTTGGGTGTTTTTTGGGTGGCGTAGCCACCCAGAAATCTCTTATTCCGAACTGACGTTCAATAAGTTCCATACTCACGGACGGTTTGATACATTGCCAACAGGTTTTCTACTGGAACCTGGGCCTGAACATTGTGAATGGGATTGAAGACAAAACCGCCGCCTTTGCCAAAGGTTTTGAGCCGCTCCATCACCTGGACACGCACATCCTCTGGGGTGCCGAAGGGAAGGGTGTGCTGTGTATCCACACCGCCTCCCCAAAATGTGACCTGTTCACCAAAGCGGGTCTTGAGCAGGGTTGGGTCCATGTTTGTCGCCGAAGTTTGCACCGGATTGAGGATATCGAACCCGGCTTCAATAATGTCGGGGATGATGGGCATGATGGAACCGCAAGAGTGGATGAATGTTTTCCAGCCAGTATTGGCGTGAATCCAATCATTGACCCGCTTATAAAAGGGCTTATAGAGCGAGCGAAATGCTTTGGGAGAGATAAAGCAGTTGTTTTGAGCCCCAAAATCGGTGCCGCTGACCCAGGCTACACTGACGCGATTTTCCACGGCAGCGAAAATCTTGGGCAGGTTTTCCAGGGCAATTTCACACTGACGGTCAAAGACCTGGCGGACATAATCCTGGCGGGTGACTGTGCTCATGTACCATTCGGTCATATCACGGATGCCTTTGGGATTTTTGAGGGTTGGCCCCGGCACCAGGGCAATATCGCCGTAGGCCATGCCGCCCAATACCATCACCACAGCCCGGTCCGTCTGGGTATACAGGCGCTCAGACTCGCGTTTGAGATGAGCCAAATCTGATTCGGCAACTGGGCCAAACTCCTCCAGGTTATCCTCCACCTGTAAGGTGGAGTCGTTGAAGGCTGGCTGGCGGACGATTGTGTCGAAATAAAATCCACCGTTGGGCATTTTTGCGCAGGGTGGCGCAGATTTATCACCCTGAGGATACATCAGGATTTCTCCATTTACCTCTGGCTCGGTGTTAAACAATTCTGGAACGAGTACTGGTGTGCCATCAAAAGTTTTCCAGGGTTTCCAACCATCATTTTTAAAGCCGAAAAAGTTACCCTCACCGGCCATGCCAACTGCGTCCACGCCCAATGCGTCTTGCAGATCGGGGGCGATTTCGCCCAGCATCTGGAATGATTCGACGACCTTAACCGGGGTTCCGGGCGGGTCAAGTTTAAGCGCCTGGCGCAGCGCGTAGACGGTGGAAACATGCATCCCGGTTTGACCGCAGCCACCCAGGTCGAGCGGGATCCGGTCGGCTTCTTTGTGATTCAAGGCAAGCTGCACTCGTTCTCTTGAGTTCATTTTATATCTCCAAAATAAGTTGCTGGCTCTTTGGGTATCACCATGATGGGTGTAACAGCCCATCAGCATGGAAAACTCCAAGGACCCAATTGCTGCAAGGCAACTCTAGTTTGTCACAAACCAGCCTGGGTGTCTTGCAAAATTGGAACTTGCTTTTGGATTATTGGACGAACTAAAAAACATCCTGATTTTACTTGTGAGGTAGGCGGCGCAAGCCGCCTACCTCATAAGCAATCCTATTCGCCTCGTTGAAATGCTCCTGGAGCCATGCCGACCTCTTGCCGAAAGACCCGGTTGAAGTAACTGGCGTCGGAAAAGCCGACGGCCATGGCGACCTCCGTGATGTTCAACTGCCCCTGCCGTAACAGGATTTTGGCCCTTTTCACCCGGTAGCGGTTCAGATAGGTTGTCGGTGTAATCCCCATTTCCTCGTGAAAACAATGGGTCAGGTAGCGTTCGGTGATGGCTACATGGTGCGCCAGATCGGCCCTGGACAGGGGGTCGGCATAATGTTCATGAATATAGGCCATGGCCTGGCGCGCTGTGCGCGCCGCCTGGCTGCCCAGGCGTTTGCTGTGGCTCAGCGCTGTTTCCACCTGGGCCAAAACTTCATCCACGCTGAATAAGCCTTTGCCAAGGACGGCCGCGACGCCTTCCTGTAATCGCAGCATATCATGCGTGGTCAGAATTTGGGCTGAGAGGACAATCACCGGAATGCTGCGAGTGCCTTCCTGGGTGCGCATTACCCGCAGCACCTCGAAGCCATCCACATCGGGCATCATTAAATCCAACATCACCAGGCTGGGCTGCTCCGTCTGCATAATATCCAATGCCTGGCGGCCGCTGCGAGCTTTGAGAATTCGGCATGCGACCTGGTTTTCCAACATCCGGACATGCATTTCAAGCACATTGGGGTCGTCATCCACAACCAGGATGGTGCTGTAGTCGTTTTCGCATTTCAATCCAAACCGTTCAAGCGCCTGGAATAACTCCGTGCTGGCAATCGGCTTTGAGAGGTAGTCCAGTTCGAGAATGGAACCGCGGTCCATCTCGGCTGGCAGATTGTAAAACACAACCGGTACATCGCGGGTTTCTGGGTTTTGTTTTAACAGCTGCATCAACTCCCAGCCGCGTTCGGTGGCCGGTTGGAAATCGAGCACCACTGCGCCGGGGCGCTGTGCGATGACATACCGCAGCCAATCGGGCTGCTGCGCGACATTCAGTGCCTCAACCTCAAAACCCTTGTGCTGGAGATATTGGAGTAACTGATCGCCCGAGCCTTCGCTCAGGAGCAAAACGGTATTCCGCCGGCTGGTACCTGCTTCACTGTTCTGGGGTGTACGGGGCGGCACCGGCAGGTTGAAATAAAACGTTGAGCCGTTCTCTTCCTGCCCGGTTGAGCGGACGCCAATCTGCCCGCCGTGCAGTTCAACCAGCCGCCGGGTGATCGCCAGCCCAAGGCCCATCCCGCCATAGCCGCGCTCCACACTGCGTTCGGAACGGCGAAATTCATCGAAGATTATCTCCTGCTCGTCGAGCGGGATGCCCATCCCTGTATCGCTGACCTCAACCTGCACCTGCTGCTCATCGACGCTGATCATCATGGCTACATAACCGTGTTCGGTAAATTTGACGGCATTGCTGAGCAAGTTGAGCGTCACCTGGCGCAGGCGGGTGCGGTCGCCAAGCACGGACGGCAGGCTGCGTGGGATCCGCTCACGCCATTCAAGGCCTTTTTCACGGGTCATCGCCTGGCCCAGTGTGGCTACCTCGGCAAAAAGAGCGGCCAGATCTAAAGGCTCTAACACGATTTTTAATTCTCCAGCCTGATTGCTGGCCAGGTCTAGAACATCGCCAATCAGGCGTAACAGATGGCGGGCGCTGGTGTGGATGCTGTTCATATCTTTGCGGTATGGAGGAGGCAGGGGAAGCTTGCTGCCAGCTTTTTCTTCCTGGAGCATCATTTCGATCGTGCCAACAATCAGTGCCAATGGGGTTCGCAATTCGTGGCTGACCATAGAGAGGAACCTGCTTTTGAGCAGATTGGCCTGTTCGGCGGAATGCCGTGCTTCCACCGCCTCTTCAAACAGGCGAATATTGCGCTCGGTCAGCAGGGTGCGCTTGAGCGAAGCACTGATTTGGCCCCCCAGGATTTCATAGATCGTCCCCTCCTGCGGATCCGCTTCGAAGATGGCGTAACCCAACTGGTCTTCACGGAAAAAAAGCGGTTCCACCACCAGGCTGTGCTGGCGTTCCTGGGCCAGTAAATCAGTTGGCAGCAGTTGACGAGATGGAAAAACTCGCCCATTCGGATCAAAAAATATCCGGCGGTTATTTTCATAGGCAAATACAAAGCGCGCCTGTCTTTCTGGATGGACAGTTTCAGCATACAAAAACAGATAACAGCGCGGAATATTCAGCAGCTTGAGCGAACGCTCCAGTACTTCGGCCAGTTCGCCCAGGCTGGTGACAACGCTCAGGCTCTGGCTGAGTTCACCCAGGCTATGCAGTTTTTCACCGGCTTTAAGCACCTGATAGGCATAGTGGCGCCGGGCCGATTCGCCAATCACCACCCGCGTCTGCTGCACCAGGTTTTCAATCCGCAGGCGAGAAGTGGTGTCGCTCAAATGGGAAATTGCAAACTGGCGCAGGGTGGAAATGATTTCGTGCCAGCGTGGGAAGTCATCATTGGTATGGGCGGTTTTCTGGATGGTTTCGATAAAAAGCCGCAGGAACACTTCCTCTACCTTGCCCCGGCTTTCATCAAAAAAGGCTTTGAGTAACGACGGGAAGCTGCGCTCCATGGGCTCGTCAGGCTGAATCTGCCGTTGAGAATCGGCGCCGCCAAAAACCAGGCTTTCAAGCAGCCGAATTTCATCGGTGAAAGAATCCAGTTTCTCGGTGTGGGGCATGGCCCGGGCGTGTAAAACCAATGGGTCAGAGCAGCCACAGGACTGCCGCACCACCATGCGGGTCGGCAAAATCACTTTTGGGGGTACTTCTTGACCATTCAGCATGGAAAGAACCAGCAGCGTGGCCTGATAGGCCTGCTCAAAAAAATGGAGTGGGGCGGTGGTCAGGGGTGGGTTGATCACCAGACCTTCCTCCTCGCCATTGACTCCAACAACTGCCACATCGGCGGGGATCCGCAGACCAAATGTCTGAAGCGTTTTCAGAGCGCCGATTGACATATTGTCACTGGCGGCCGCCAGTGCATCGAAGTGGACTTTGCGTTCGTGCAGCAGTATTTTGACGCCTTTCACACCGCTGCTCTCTTTGAAATCGCCCTGGTAAACCAGCAGCGGGTCAAAGGGGATTCCTTGCTCTGCCAGGACATCCTGGTAAGCCTGGTAACGGTCTTCGGCTTCCTGGTGGCCTGCCTGTCCGCGAATAAAGGCTATCCGGCGGCGCTGATGGACTGTTACCAGGTGGGTCACGACTTCGTACATGCCGTGATAATTGTCTACCGAAACTCCAGGGATGCCTTCCAGCACGATGCCAGTCGTCACCACCGGCCGGGGATGAAATTTTTGGATGAAGGCGTAGGTTTCATCCAGATTCATCCAGGCATTTACGCCGCCCATCACGATCAGCCCATCTACCGTTTGCAAGTCGGCCATTTGGTAGATAATATTGCGCTGTGCCTCGAACCCGACCGGCGATTGTACCAACCGGCCCGGATAACAAATGAGGTTACAGCCAGACTCCCTGGTGGCTTTGTCTACACCAGCCCAGATGGCAGCATTATTAGGGTCGATTGCGCCGGTGGTCAACAGGCCGATGGTGTGCTTTTGGTTCTGTCGCGTTTTCATTTTTGTGGCCTGGGGCCTGACCTGCGCTATCATTTTGTCCCTTATGAGGGGCGCGGCGATATTTTGAGTGCCAGGGCTGGCGCAGATGGCAGCGCGGCCCGAAAAGAGACCGTCAGCCCGTCGCTTTCGTTCTGCCATTCCAGGGGTGTTTCCTGGCCCAACAGGCTCACCTGGCTGCCCGGTTCAGCCTGCAGGCGGCTGAGTGTGACCGATCCATTGGACGGCACGCCCAGCAGGATCGCATAAAGTGCGTCGGCCTTCTGGGTGAAGCGCACCCCAATTCCTTCCCGGGTTTCTCCTTCGGCCGTCTGCCAGGGGCGGGTGGCGTAGATCGCCTCGCCATTTACGGCGAGCCATTTGCCCAGGCCTTCCAGCCGTTCAACTTGCAGCTCGGAGATCGTGCCATCGGCCATCGGCCCAACATTCAGGAGCAGGTTGCCGTTCTTGCTGACGATGTCCACCAGCAGCCGCACCAGCTCTGCCACAGACAGCATCTCGGCTGCGGTTTCATTCCGGTTATAGCCAAATGAATAACCCAGTCCGCGGCAGGTTTCCCATTTTTTGGTTTTCAGGGCCGGGTGGCTGGTGTATTCCGGGGTGGTAAAGTCGGAGTGGACGCTGGGTGAGGTGGCTTTTCCTTCCAGAAAGGCCTGGGTGAGGGCCCGGTTGACCAGCGAGTTTATGCCTGGCAGTTTGATCAGGTTTCCCAGCAGGCCGAGGCTCACCTGGTAAAAGCGGTCATTGACAACCCCTTCTGGCACGCTGTTGTAATAGTGTGAGAACAGCGCCGGAACGTCCGCCCGGGACGGATAGCCCACATCGCCCCACAACACCGAGGGTTGGTAGCGCTCAATCAGCTCGTGCCAGTGGTTGGTGCAGTAAGCCGCGTAGGCCGGGCTTTGGGGAATGCTGAGCGCCAGGTCGGCGGCGTTGGTGATGGGGGTGGTGTTGAAGCACCAATCGAACCCGCCGCAGTAATACAGACCCATCCGCATCCCACGCGTCCGGACGCTGCCAGCCAATTCGCCCACGATATCGCGGTGGGCGCTGTAATTCTGCTTGAACGGGTTGGGATGTGCCGTGGGCCAGAGCATGAAGCTTTCGCAGTGCTTGCTGGTCAGGACAACATAGCGCGCCCCGGCCTGCTGAAAGAGGTCTGCCCAGGCATCCGGGTTCCAGCGTTCGTTGGCCTGGTTGAAGAGGGGTACAAAATCGTCATAGGAGAAATTGGGGCCGAATGTCCTCTGGTGGTAATTCTGGGTGGCGCTGCCCTTGATCCGCAGGGTGTTCAGGTACCATTCGGCGTAGGGGTTGACCCGGAAGTGCCCTGCCCAGCCCAGCTTCTTGACCGTCTGGGTAATATCGCCACCGGCGACCATCGCCCACCCGGGCACAGAAAATAGGCCGTAGTGGACGAATATCCCCAGCTTGGCATCCTGATACCAATCTGGAACTGTATGGGTGGCCACCGATTCGATCGTGGGCTGAAATGAGGGCATCGTAGAATTTTCCTTTTCTGGACTCTCAGCCAGTCCGACCAGGCCAGCGCTGCACAAACTGCCGGAATGTTAGCAGCGCCGAAGCGATATAGCCATTGCTCAGATACGCACCCGCCATGCCAATTTTGATTTCGGCTTTATTGGGGGTTATTGCATGTAGCTTATAGATAGCATGCAGATAGCCGCGAGTGTTGTGTAAATCGAAATAGGTATTGGTCAGCGCTGCCAGAACGTCCGGCTGGTTGGGGAATTTCTGCTCCAGCCCGTTCAGGATTTTCAGGGCTTCCTGTGGTTTACCCTTTTCCAGTAACATGTCAGCTTCGATCATTCCCGCCCGCAGCGCCCGGGGCAGATTGTCGGGATTGACGTTGTTTTTGGATTTGGTTTTCTTGTTCATGACATAATTCTACTTCAAAACGGATCAAAAGCCGGGGCTCACCAGGGCTTTATCCCAATGACCCTTCCCTCCTTTCTTAAAGTTGGGGTTTGGGGTGTTTGTTGCGGGCTACAGCCCGCAACAAACACCCCAAACTCATTTTTTCGATATGTTGGCGGCAAGGTTTTCGGACTTCGCGAAATCCCTGAATGACCCTTGCAGGCAAATATTGAGGATTTGCTAAAAAATGTTAAAATGATGATGGCCTCTTGGATCGGCAGATATACGCTATGCCCCAATTTCAGGATCATCTCAATAAGTGGGGGCAGTTGGGTGTTTTTTGCGGGCGAAGCCCGCAAAAACACCCAACACCCCTCTTTCAGGTATTTTCAGGGTGATCTTCAATCACCTATGTGTCCTAAAGGATAAAGCTGGTGAGATATGCAAGATCAATCAAAAACCAAAGCTCAACTCATTCAGGAGATACAACAATTACGCAAAAAAAATGAGGAACTGCTTACCCAGCACGACCAGAAATTAGCAGCCCTCGAGGCCAGATGGCGCAGCCTTTTCGACCTGCTGCCGGTTGGCGTATCTGTGGTTGAAGCACCGCTGTCCATTGCAGTAAGCAATCCAATGCTCAGCGAAATTCTGGAGATGTCGCAAGGGGCTTTGCAGCATGGTGAACACCTCAGACGCCAATATTTCCATCCCGATTTGACTCCCATGTCGCTGGAGGAATTTCCCAGTATGCGCGCTTTCCGGGAGCAGAAGATCGTGCGGGATGTGGAGATTGGCATTGAAAAGGAAGATGGTTCTTTGATCTGGATCAGCGTCAGCGCAGCGCCTCTGCCAGATAACACAGGCGCAGTTATTGTAACGGTTGATATTACCAGCCGTAAACAAACCGAGGATACGCTGCGAAAAAAAGAAGCCATTTTAAGCAGCATCTTGAACGCGACGCGGGAATCTATCTGGCTGTTTAGCCTGGATGGGATCATTCTATTGGGTAATGAAACAGCCCTGGCCCGCCTGCGCCGTCCAGCAGAGGAGGTGATCGGCCGGCCTTTCAGCCAGCTGGTACCGCCAGAGCTGGTACAGGCGCGCCAGCAATGTCTGGATGACGTAGCCCGTACTGCTGCTCCGGTGGAATTGGTGGATGAGCGCGCCGGGTATATTTTTCGCCATACCTTTTACCCTGTGATGGACGGAGAGCATGTGAGCCAGGTTGTGGCATTCAGCCGTGATATTACCGAACGCCGGCGCAGTGAAGAGGAGATCCGCCAGATGTATGCCCGGGTCACGAATGAGAAGAACCACCTGTCCGCTGTCTTGCAGGTTTTGCCGGTAGGGGTAGCCATTTTGGATGAGCAGGGCGGCGCCATACAGGCGAACCTGGCTTATGAACAATTGTGGGGGCTGGGTAGGCCAGAAATTAAGGACATAGCCAGCTACGATCTATACAAAGCATGGTGGGTGGACACGGGAAAACGGGTGGATCCGCACGAGTGGGCCTCGGCGCTGGCTGTCGAAAAAGGCGAAACGGTGATCGGCCAATTGTTGGAGATTGAGCGCTTTGATGGAACGCACCGCTTTGTTTTGAACAGCGGAGCGCCAGTTTATGACGATCTCGGAAAGATCGTTGGCTGTGCGGTAGCAATCATGGATGTGACTCTTTTAAAACAGGCGCAGGCCGATTTGATGGATGCCAGGGAAGCGCTGCGCCAAATTAATCTGGAGCTGCAGAAGGCGCTGACGCGCGAACAGACCTTCGCTCGTACCGATAATCTGACAGGCGTTCATAACCGGCGCTATTTCTTTGAAGCCGCTCATCGTGAATTTGCCCAGGCCGAACGCTACCGGATGCCCCTGGCGCTGATCATTTTCGATATTGACCATTTCAAGAAAGTGAACGATGATTTTGGTCATCAGATGGGTGATCAGATTCTGCAGGAGGTTGCACAGATCACCAGGCAGGCGCTGCGCGGTGTCGATATTTTGGCGCGCTATGGCGGCGAGGAATTTGTGATCCTCCTGCCGAACAGTACGGCAAAAGAGGCTGTTTATCTGGCAGAACGAATTCGAGAACAGATCAGCTTATTTAAATTGAAGATTGGCAGTAACCAGGTGGGCGTTACGATCAGCCTGGGTGTGGTAGACTACCCTGGTTCTGGTCAAACACTAGAAAGTTTGATCCAGCAGGCAGATAAGGCACTGTATGCAGCAAAAAATGCAGGCCGCAACTGTGTACGCACTTTTTTGGAAGATTGCACATGAACATCAACACCAAACTCATCCTGATCGAAGGTGTCCCGGGCTCGGGAAAAACCACCACAGCCCGCTTTGTTTGCGACTGGCTGACAGGCCAGGGCAGGCGGGCTGCTCTTTTTCTGGAAGGCGATTGGAACCACCCGGCTGACTACGAATCGGTGGCCTGCCTGGACGAAAACCAATTCGCCGCCCTTAAACGCCGGTTCCCGGCCTGGGCCGATTTTCTGAAGCAGCACGCCCGCCCGGATCACGGCGAGTGGTTTTTTAGCTACCGTAAGCTGCAGCACGAACACGCTGAACAGATGCTAGGGGCCTTGTTTGACGCTCTGGCCCAATACGAAATCTATGAGCTGCCCGTTGAAAAGTACCAGCGGCTGGTGCGCCTGGGCTGGCAGAATTTCACCACCCGGGCCCTGGACGAGGACCAGACCTATGTCTTTGAGTGCTGTTTTTTGCAAAACCCGCTGACCACCCTGCTGGCGCGCCACAATCTGCCTGAAGCGGATGCCCGCCAGTTTGTTCTGGAACTGGCTGAAATCATCCGCCCGCTGCAGCCGGTTTTGATTCACCTGACCCAGTCGGACGTGGGAAACACCCTCGAAAAGGTGCGCGGCGAGCGTCCGCAGGAGTGGGCCGATTTTGTCACCGGGTACATCACTGGCCATGAGTATGGCCGGACGCACAACCTGAACGGCTTTGCCGGTGTAACCCGGTTCTATGCGGCCCGTCAAGCGCTGGAGCTGGAGCTTTTGCCCGGGCTGCCCTTCTCCACGGTCCGGGTTCCCGACCGGGCAGATTGGGCGGCCCGCTATCAGATCGTGACAGCAGGCTTGCTAAGGAACGTCAGCTCGGGATAAGAGATTGTTGGATATTTTTTGGGTGGCGTAGCCACCCAAAAAACCTCTTTTCGAACTGACGTTAAGTATCATTCGGGCAGATCAAAAAATCAAACAAGACTGACCTTAAAGGAATAAACGAATGAAAAGACCAACCTTCTCTATCCTGGATGTGTTTGCAGAGCATAAATACGCCGGCAACCAACTGGCTGTCTTTCGCTACGCCGGCGAACTCTCTGGCGCAGAAATGCAGAATATTGCGCGTGAGATCAATTTTTCCGAAACCACCTTCATCCTTTCGGATGAACAGCGAGATGGCGGTTTTGATGTGCGCATATTCACCCCGAAAGAAGAAGTGCCCTTTGCAGGTCACCCGACCATCGGCACGGCCCAGGTCATTCATGACCAGATTCTGGGAGGCAGCGCAGATCAGGTTGTACTCAATTTGAAAGTGGGCCAGATCCCGGTCAAATTCGGCCAGGATGGTTTCTGCTGGATGACCCAAAAGCAGCCGGTGTTCGGGCAGCAGCATCCCGCCGAGGCGCTGGCTGGCGTACTGGGCCTTGACCCGGCAGATATCGATCTGCGCTTCCCTGTCCAGGAAGTTTCCACCGGGCTGCCGTTTTTTATTGTTCCGCTCAAAACTTTGGCGGCTTTGCAAAAGGCCCGGGTGGATCAGGCGCTCTGCTCGGCTTTGATCCAGGATACCGTCGCCAAAGGCATCCTGGTCTTTTGCCCGCAGCCTCACCAGCCCCAAAATGACCTGAGCGTCCGGGTTTTTGTGGATTACTACGGCGTGCCCGAAGATCCCGCCACTGGCAGCGGCAACGGCTGTCTCGCAGGTTATCTGGTGAAGTATCGCTGTTTTGGTCAGCCCACAATCAATGTGCGCGCCGAGCAGGGCTACGAGATCGGCCGCCCGTCCCTGCTGCTTCTGCGCGCAGCTCAAACGGGTGATGCGATTCAGGTGGAAGTAGGCGGCAGGAGTATCCTGGTGGCGCGGGGCGAGTTTGTCTGAGCGCTAAAAATAGACATCTCCGATCAGCACCTGCTCGGGATTTTGCGGGTCGATGGCCAGGTTCACTTCGGACTGCTGGAGCAGTTTTTTGGTTTTATTGGTGATGACCTGGCTTAATTTCTTTTCGTACACCTGGTCCTGGTGGGTGTAGCGTACGTTCAGTCGCAGACTGCTTTTGTATGGGCTGGATTGGATAATCTCGGCTTTTACAAAAACGCTGTTTGCAAAAAAATTCCGCACATACCGGATCCGCAGAATGCTGACCGAACTGGCGGCTATAAATAGGCCCACGCTGATCACAATGAAAAATGGCTCATAGCCCGACTTCGACTCCTGCAAATAGGGATTTACCACCAGGATAATTGTCGTCGCGGCCAGGGCGGCGAAAAATGCCCCGTTGGTGAGCGCCGTCCAGGGATCGTTTTGCAAGATGCTGAGGATTGTGGGTTTTGGGTTCATTTGTTTTTACTTTCGCCAGATTTGTTCGGGCAATTATAGCTTAGTTGTAACGTCAGTTCGGTTAGTTTTCTTTCAGGCTCCAATCGCCAGGACAATGAAAAGGGTTTCAACGATATTGAGCGCCAGATGGGCGGCAAAGGGGGCAATAATATTTTTGCGGCTCATGCGCAGCCAGAGAAAGGGCCCGCCGGCGACGATCCCCACCAGCACAATATACCAGAAGCCACCCGTCCAATGCAGGATGCCGAAAAAGACAATTGAAAGTGCGATGGCGACAGGCTTACTGAAGCGTCCAAGCAGCAGGGCCAGACCGTAGCCGCGATAAAGGCTCTCTTCAACGAAGGGCGCAAGGAGCACATCGGCGATGGCGAATGGGATCAGCGCTGCGCCCAGTGTGGTAAGTACCGAGCCTGCGGGAACATAATCCCAAATTTTTTGCAGACTGACCAGGACCGGTGTGAGGACGTAAAAATAGAGCAGCGCGATGCCGATCCCAGGCGCAGCGCCGATTAGAATTTCTTTCCAGAGCTGCTGCCCCTCCTGAAGTTTCCAGCCGATGTCTTTCCAGGTCAGCCCGTCGCGCTTCATGGATCGCATCAACAGGAGCAGCAGGCAGATTTGCAGCGCCACGAGCTGGTACGGGGTTGAATCAGTGACCATCTGAGGGATGGCGTCCACATTTTGTCCCTGTGAAGCAATGCCAAAATAGACTGAGGCAATGATGATTAAGACAAATGCCAGAATAGGGCCGGCGAGTAATAACAACCACCAGGTGCGGTTTGTTTTTTGGTTTTTGTTCATGCTGAAAACTCCTTGTTGATCATTTCGATGGTTTCGTCCAACCAGCGGACAATGGCTTCTTCGATAATTTCGCCTGAGCGGCGGGTGGCATTCCAGAGCAGGGCGTCTTTCAGTAAATGTGGCGCACGCTCTGTGGTTTGCTTAATCAGATCAGCGGTTTCTGTCTGGTATTGATCGATTTGTTTTTGATGCAGATCGCGCTGGATTCTAAGCTGCGCCAGCAGGCTTTCCTTGCTGAGTTGGGCGCTAAAAAACAGCTTTAACAAGAACGGCTCTTTGGATGGGGCAATTTCAAATTCTGGGGTGTTGATCCATTTCGTCAGATCCGTTTGCCCTTGTGCCGTGATTGTATACACGCGGCGGTCAGGGCGGCTTTCCTGCGCTACCGGGGAGGATGTCACCAGCCCGTCTTCTTCCAGCGCTTTAAGCGTGATGTAGATCTGGCTCAACTTTGCGTGCCAAAAATTGGCAGTCGATTGATCCATAAACTGCTTTAAGTCATAGCCGCTCATCGGACGGTAGTTTAAGAAACCAAGTAAGGCATATTTAAGCATGAAATTCCTGATATATAATGATTTATATATAATAATTTGTATACTTAAAGGTGTCAAGATCCTGAGTTGAGGTTTTTTAAAAGCTCTGGGAAGCGCTGTTCTAACCCTCTTCAATAAACTTAGTTCGGAGTACAATTGTCTAAATTCGATCTTTTACAATGGCATTGGGGCGTGATTAACACGCATAACAACACAGCAACCCATTCGATCAGAGTTTATACATCTTTTCCATTTCATCTGTAGTTATAGGAGAACAAGTATGACCAAAACTGTTTCGAAAGTGGTTCTTGTAATCACGATCCTGGCTTTACTGTTGATGGGCCTGCCTGGGCAGAATGCTCAGGCCCTCGGCGGTGGAGCAGGCACCATCAGTCTGATCACCCTGGGCAGTGCATACAGCCAAAGCTTTGATACGCTGGCGAATACGGGCACAGCCAACAGCCTTACCCTGACGGGCTGGTACTTGAATGAGTCCGGGACGAGCGCTGCCAATAATGGCTTTTACAATACGGGTACTGGTTCGGGCACCGGCGGTGATGTGTACAGCTTTGGCGCCGCATCCAGCACCGAACGGGCGCTGGGGACTTTGTACAGTGGCACTTTGAACTCCTCCTTTGGGGCCCAGTTTACAAACGATACCGGCAGCACGCTTACGGCGCTGGATATTGCCTATACCGGTGAGATGTGGCGGGCAGGAGCAACCAATCGGAATGCGGCGGACCGGCTCGATTTTCAACTCAGCACGGATGCCTCCAGCCTTACAACCGGAACCTGGGTTGACTATAACGCCCTTGATTTGAACAGCCCCAATCTCTCGGCAACAGCCGGTGCATTGAATGGCAACGCGGCCGGAAATCAGGCTGCGGTTACTTTTTCAATTACGGGTCTTAGTATCCCCACTGGCGCCTCTTTCTGGGTTCGCTGGGCTGAATTCGATATCGCTCCGGGCGCGGATGACGGCCTGGCGGTGGATAATTTCTCGCTTACCCCTCGGATTGCCGATTTTGCCCCGGAAGTTGTGGCTACTTACCCGGTCGATGGAGCGACCAACTTCCCGATCAATGCCAATCTTTCAGTGACCTTTAGCGAACCGGTCAATGTTTCTTCTTCGTGGTTTTCTTTGGTGTGCAGTGCCAGCGGCAGTGTTGCCACTACTTTCAGCGGCGGCTCGACGACCTTTACCATTGACCCGGGCACTGCGCTCGTCCATGGTGAGAGCTGCACCCTGACCGTCCTGGCAAACCAGGTCAATGATCAGGACGCAAACGACCCGCCCGACAACATGGTCTTCAATTTTGTGGTTGGTTTCACGGCCTATGACGTCTGTCTGGCCCCTTACACCTCCATTTACACCCTTCAGGGCAGCGGCCTTTCCACCCCGCTCCCAGGTGTCGTTACCACCCAGGGTGTGGTCGTTGGCGATTTTGACGGACCCATCGCCACTGGCCTGCAGGGTTTCTATCTCCAGGATCTGAACGGCGACGGCGACCCGGCAACATCGGATGGGATCTTTGTTTACACCGGTAATGCCAACATTGTCAGCGCCGGACAGGTGGTGCGCGTCACCGGGTATGCCCGTGAGCGCTTTGATCAAACCACCATCAATGGCTTAAACAGCAATTCGGCTGCAGTCCCTGCCGCCAGTATTGTTGCCTGCGGCACCGGCAGTGTGACAGCCGCCGATGTGAACCTGCCGGTCAGCAGCCTGGATGACTTTGAACGTTATGAAGGTATGCTGGTTCGTTTCCCGCAGAACCTCGTCATCGCCGAGTATTTCAATTTTGAGCGTTTCGGTGAGCTCATGATTGCCCTGCCGCTGCCTGGCGAGACGCGCCCTTTCACCGGAACTTCGATTGACGAACCGGGAGCGCCAGCCCTGGCGCGTGAAGCTGCCAACAACCTCAGCCAGATCACCCTGGATGATGGGCTTGGCGTTCAGAACCCGCCTGTCCTGCGCCACCCGAACGGGGCCGCATTTGACCTGACCAACCGCTTCCGCGGTGGAGATACCCTGGCAAACGCCACGGGTGTCATTGGCTATGATTTTGGCGTCTATCGAATCCAGCCTACTGTCGGGGCGCAGTATACGGCTGTCAACTCGCGGCCGGCTGCCCCTGAACCAGTGGGCGGCACGCTTCGGGTTTCGGCTATGAATACCCTGAACTTCTTTGTCACCGCCGATTATCCAACCGGGAATCCGTTGGATAACAAGTGCGGCCCTGCCAACGATGTGGAATGCCGCGGTTGGGACAGCGATCAGGTTGATGAGTTTACCCGCCAGCGCAGCAAGCTGCTGACGGCTCTGGCTGGTTTGGATGCGGATATCATCGGTTTGAACGAACTGGAAAATTCAACCGGGGTTGAGCCGCTTGACAGCATTACCGCCGGGCTGCCCGGTTATGCCTATATCAACACTGGCATCATCGGCACAGACGCCATCAAGGTCGGTCTGATCTACAGACCGGCGGCTGTTACACCGGTTGGAGATTTTAAACTCTTGACCTCGGCAGTTGACCCGCGCTTTATCGATACCAAGAGCCGACCATCCCTGGCCCAGACTTTTATGGTCAATGCGACCGGCGCAAAGTTCACTGTCGTGGTAAACCACTTCAAGTCAAAGGGCTCAACCTGTGACGATGTGGGCGACCCGGATCTTCTGGATGGGCAGGGTAACTGCAGCCAGACCCGCCGGGCTGCCGCCGAAGCCCTGGTGGATTGGCTCGCCAGCGACCCAACCGCCAGCGGCGACCCAGACTTTATCATTCTGGGCGATCTGAACTCGTATGCTCAGGAAGATACCGTTGACGCAATCAAAGCCGGGGCTGACGATACTGCAGGCACTAGCGATGATTTCACCAACCTGATTGCCCAGTTCAATGGCGCTTTTGCTTACTCGTACACCTTTGATGGGTCGGCTGGTTATCTCGATCATGCCCTTGCCAGTGCAAGCCTGCTGCCGCAGATCACCGGTGCAGCAGACTGGCACATCAACTCGGACGAGCCGGATATTTTTGATTACGACACATCCTTTAAGCCTGCTTCGCAAGATGCCCTCTTCGAAGTGAATGCTTACCGCACTTCGGATCATGATCCGGTTGTGGTTGGGCTGGTTCCCAATGCGCCCCCCACCGTGGACGCCGGTGGGGCATACATTGCCCCTGAAGGCGGCTCGGTTACGCTCTCTGCGGTTGGTTCCGACCCGAACGGCGACAGCCTCGCCTATACCTGGGATCTTGATAACAATGGTTCATTTGAGACCAGCGGTCAAAATGTTTCGTTCAGCGCTGCTCTGCTCGACGGTCCATCCAGCTATACCGTCCAGGTCAGGGCGGTTGATCCGGGCGGTTTGGCGGCTGTTTCGACCGCCAGCGTCGACGTGACCAATGTCGCCCCAACGGTCAGCGCTGCCTTTGGCGCCAGCAGCGTGTTCTGCGGCCTGAATAACGCGGCTCTGACCATCACCTTCAGCGATCCGGCGCCAGCCGATACGCACAGCGCTGTGATTGACTGGGGCGATGGCAGCACTGTGACCGTTAATCCGGCTACCAGCCCGCTGGCCCTCTCGCACACCTACACCGCGGCAGGCGTGTACACCGCCGCAGTCAGTGTCAGCGATGATGACGGCGGCGCAGCCAGCGCTGCGGCCAGTGTCGTGGTGAACTTCAACACCAGCGGTTTCCTGGCGCCAATCAATGCCGATGGAACCAGCGTCTTTAAATACAAGAGCACCATCCCGGTCAAAATCCGCTTCACGAACTGTGACGGTTCTGTCCCTGCCAATCTGGCCCCGACGATCAAGCTCACCATGCTCTCGGGAGCTACCCCCGGGCTTGAAATCAACGAACCCATCTCTACCAGCGCGGCAGATACAAACGGTGTGATGCGCTTTAGCTCGAACCAGTACATCTACAATCTCGCTACAAAGCCCCTCCCCGATTCTACGGCCACCTACCTGATCACGGTGATGCTCCCATATAACGGACAGACTGTCTCGGTGCAGTTCAGTCTGAAACCATAACCGTCCGTAACACTTTACCAAAAACTGGGGCTGTCCGAAAAGTTCTTTTCGGGCAGCCCCTGCCGTATAAATTGAATTCTTGGGGTAAATCGACCACCACACGGGGTGGTCGATTTACCCCAAATCCCTCTTTTTCGACAGCTCTTTTTGGGGGAGTTCGGTTATGCTTGAAAGAAATGGATCAACGCCTGGAGGGTCGCGTCGGGCGCTTCTTCGGGCAGGTAATGCCCGCAGGCAAAACCCTGCCCGCGAACATCTTCGGCGAAATACTGCCAAATCGAGATGAGCTGATATTTGCTCCCCACAAACCCTTTTTCGCCCCACAGCACCAGCAGCGGGCAAATAATCTTTTTGTCCAAATCTTCTTCGTCATGGAGCAAATCGATGCCTGCCGAGGCGCGATAATCTTCGCAGCTTGCATAGATGGCGGCCGGATCGTTAAAGCAGCGCAGATACTCCTGGCGGGCTTCCTCGGTAATGGCCTGCGGGTCGCGCCCCCACTGGGTCAGTTTGGTGCGCAGCCAATAGGCTGGATCGGCCCCGATCATTCTCTCTGGAAAGTCAAAAGGCTGGATCAGGAAAAACCAGTGATGGTATGCCCGGGCGAATTCCATATCAGTGTTGGTGTACATCCAATAGGTCGGGGCAATGTCCAGGACGGCGAGTTTGCGGACCGCCCTGGGGTGGTCCAGCGCCATGCGGTGGGCAACTCGCCCGCCGCGGTCGTGCCCGGCGACGTCGAAATGCTTAAACCCCAACTGGGCCATCACTTCCACTTGATCCTTTGCCATTACCCGCTTGGAGTACGCCTCGTGGTTGGCGCCCCCATCCGGTTTGCTGCTGTCGCCATACCCGCGCAGATCGGTGGCGATTACAGTGAAATTTTCAGCCAGTTGGGACGCAATCTTATGCCAGATGACATGCGTTTGGGGATAACCGTGCAGCAGCAATAACGGCGGACCAGAGCCGCGCTTGACCCCATGGATTTGTGCCCCGCCGGTTTGGATCTTGAATTCTTCAAAGTCTTCAAACATATTTTGATTATATAGTAAATTGCCCCAAACCTGGGCGCTCTTGCGGCAATTTCCAGAGAGACCAACTAATCTTTGATATGTTCCTGGACCAACCGTTTCAAAATCAAGTATTTCGCATGTGACCACAGCAGTGGTGTGGCGACAGGCCCCCACCGGTCAATCCATGTTTGAAAATAGCTTTCATCAATCAAAGTTGCTCGAACTTGTTCTGTCAGTTCACCATTTTGGTTCGAGGTCGTTTCAATCCAGTGGAGAACCTTTTTGGCAGAATCAAGCGAGCCTGCTTCGACATAATACCAACCCAGCCAAGCTGCCAGGAGAACCCACTCGCCTCCGCCATAATAGGTATCAGTTGGATAACGGTGAACGCCCCCGCTTTTATAGAGTAAATTTTCGATCATCCTGACTGTAGACTGCATCAATGGATGATTGGCAGGCACCAATTTATAAGGTATGCATAACCCAAGTAAGCTTGCATCAACCGTCTCGGATCCGATGAACTTGGCAAAATGACCATCAACGGCACCCTGGTTAAAAATAAAAGTTTTGATAGCCTCCAAAACAGGCAATCGGTCCTGTCCATCCAGTTCCTGGCAAGCCTGGAGTCCAGCATAAATAGCGGCAAGTGTATGCAAATGAACTTTGTCCGAGAATTCTTCCCAGCAGTCGAAACATGGCTGCTGCCAGAGGGCTTCCAGATAGCTGGCGGTCAGGCTGGCTGCCCGGATCCATTCATTGGGGAGATTGGTTCCGGACAGCCGTTTATGTTCGTTCAGGGCCCACAACCAGGTACCGAAACCGTCGAGTTGAAAGTTGGGCCATTCTTCTCGAGAGCCATCTTCGCCTGCGAGGGTATAGCGGGTGTGAAGTATTTCCGTTTCACTGAGCGGCTTACCCTCTTTTATCAGCTGCAGTGCTTTATTAACAACACTGCTTCGCTCGTTGACTGCTGTGGCAGCCCAGCCGTGAAAACGGGATGATGCATCATGGACACCATACAAATTCAACGAGTAGGCAATAAAAGAACTATCTCTGAACCAGCAGTAAGCATAGGTCGGGAAATTAGGGCTGGCGATAAAAGCACCTGAAGGCGCCTGATTGTTTAGGATGATCTCCAGACTTCGCTGTGATAGTTGTTCTGGGGGAAAATTTAAACCAGGTCGGTCCATGTCGCCTCCAATCGGCGGAATACCGGAATTCGGTCAAGTTGGGCAGAGGTTGTTATCCACTGAGAGCCCGTATAGGTTTTGCCTTCCCAGAAATCCACCCAATTTCCTTCAGGTAAATATACCTGGCGCTCATTGACACCCGAACTAAGTACTGGCGCAACCAGAAGCGCTCGCCCAAAACAATATTGGTCTGCAATTGTCCAGGTCTGTGGGTCGTTTGGCCAATCTAAGAAAAGTGGTCTCATCATGGGGTCGCCTGTCTTAGCGCAATGCCTGGCCTCACTGGTAATATACGGCAGCATCCGCATGCGCAGCTGAGCAAATTTTCTGTATATATCCAGCACATCAGAACACGCAGTGCGTTCGGCAATATTCCAGGGGGTTCTGTCGCGCAGCGGTAAACGATGCCCGTTAAATTCCGAGTGGTACTGCATAATCGGGCAAAAGGCTGCCATGCCCGTCGCACGCAAATAAAGTTCGGCGCTGGGAATTTCTCCGCTAAAGCCGGCAATATCCCATCCCCAGAATGGAATGCCAGAAAGACCAGCATTCAGGCCTGCCTGCAAAGAGGCCCGGAAAGCCTCCCATGTGGAGTTTTCATCCCCGGCCCAATGACCAGGAAATGCCTGGGCTCCGGTATAGCCTGCCCGGCTGAAAGTCACTGCGTCCCCGTTTCTTTTTTGATTGGCAAAGCTGTGATATGCGCCAACATACAGGTTGGGGTATAAATTTAATCCTTCATCACCCTGAAGGTCATTGGCAAAAACAACTTCCTCTCCCCACAGATGCTCCCCACCATCCGTCTTAAAACCATCAACGCCAAGCTCATCGAGCAAATAAGCACGTTTGGACATCCACCAGTCCACTGCATCTGGGTTACTGGCGTCAAACAAAAGCGAGTCATGAAACCAGAATGGCCGTACATGGTAAGGGCTTCCATCTGGTTCATGCAGGCAGTAACCCCGTTGGAGCATATATGCTTCGTCCGCATCCCGCTGAGGGTGTACTGCGCCTTCCATGTTCTTCATGACTGGAATCTGCCACAAGATCAGGTGTATGCCCTGGCTGTGGAGGTTATCAATCATTGCTTTGGGGTCAGGCCACAATCCATCTGGTGGAAAAGTGAAATCGGAAAGGCTGAATGACTCGCTGCCTGATTTCGGGGTGTAGCGGGCATCATTCCAAATATAAAAAGTGGCTTCATCACTCCATGCCTCTACGACCAGAACGGTTGCTGGAATATCATGTTTTGTTGTCAGGCGGGCCTGCTCTTCAACGGCCGACTGACTGTTCCATTCATTACTGCTCATCCAGGGGCCAAAAACCCAATCGGGTGGCAGAGCAGGCAGCCCAGTCTGCTGACTGAACAAACGCAAGTTTTCAACCGGCTTATTCGCAGTATAAAGGTGGATGTCAACCTCTGAAGAAGATCCCAGATCAACTGTACAGGTCCATCGATCTTGAACAGCTGCCGCCAGGTCGAAGTGGGAAAAACGAGCTGTATCCAGGAAAAAACCGTATCCTTTAGAGGATAATAGAAAAGGCACGGGAATATAGGTGTGAATACCCTGGTTTTTATACTGCTCAAATACAAGGTTGTTCGGCGCAGTGCCGCGTTGGTTGAAGGCGTGAAACCGCTCTCCGAGCCCGAAGAATCCCTCATCACCAGGGGTGTCAAAAGTAAGGCGGGCCGACCTGGGCGGGGTGCCAATCTTGCCAGCCAGTAGTTCTGGCGGGGTAGAACTTTTTAGTAATAGGGTGTCGCCTCTCCTGATTTCGAGCATAAATGGGTCCAGGCTTAAGGCTAAATGGGTTTGGGCTTTACTCAGGGGCAGGTTAATTGTGTTCTGTTTATTTCCCAGCCATTCTGATGGTATATAAGCAGTTTGCACACTCAAATTAATCTTCATGTGAGCGGAACCGACATCGGAAATTGACAAAATAGTCTTCTGACCATCTGCCGACGAATTGAAAATAATATTTACACCCTCGGAAGTTAGTTGATAACCGCTGGCCGGACCAGATGAAGTCCAGCCCAAAACTGTGAATGTATGGAAGGGACTGTCGATTTGTGTGGCTGATGCGAGACCATCTTCTTCGCTAACCGCATGCAGGCTGTATTGAATGTCCTGCCCGCCTGGAAATGATGGAAGTTTTACCCGCCAAATATCACCGGTCGGCCCACGCCCCACATCAACTACAGAAGTGGCAAACTCGACTGTTTCTGTCTTCGTTACACCTCTATCGGTAATATATGCCTCTGCTGTGTACTCGTGGGGCACCAGGTTGGTTGTCCAACTGACCCAGGCTCTTGTTGCCGCACCTGCAGGCCAGGTTCGGAATCCTAACTCAACAGATTCGCCAGCCAATGGTTGACGCGGAAAGCGTTCGTCTGGATCCTGCTTGTAGGGGTGTTGAATACCGAGAGGCCGGTGGATTAGACCTTGAAGCGTTATGCCCATAATTTGTCAGTCCTGTCGAATGGTGGAGATGTAAAATCGATAGAAATGCCGTTTGCTGAGACTGCAAACGAAAAAGCTTTGAGGATGTCCTCAAAAATTTCTTTTTGAGGACATCCTCGCTAAGTTTTATCTGGCTATTTCAACAGGGATTCGATCAAGGTCTTGGCCTGATCGAGAGCCTGTTGGGGCGTCAGTTCATCAAGCATAACCTGCTCTAGCAGCTTGCCGATACCATCCTGCATTTCGCTCTGGCGGCCGATAACTGGGGGCGTAACAGCAAATTCCAGCGAATCGAAAACAACCTGGCGGCTTGCTGGTGGAGTCACGGCTAAATAATCTGAAAAGAATGCTGGGTTATTGAGAGCGGGCAGTTCCCAGCTGGATGCAACGCGAATCTTGGCAATTTCGCTGTCAGAGGTGAAGAACTTCGCCCACAAATAAGCTTCCTGGGGATGTTTGGTGGCGGCAAAAACATTGGCGGCATTGGCAAAGAAGTGGGTTGCATGGGTAGCCATGCCGGGTTCAACTGCAATATCCCAGTTGAAGGTGGCTGCACTATAGGCCGAGAACATCCAGATGCCAGAAACATCCATCGCTAACTTGCCCTGGATAAACAGGTCACCATCCGAAACACCACCCATATCGGCAGCGCTTGGGACAACTTTATCAGTCTTGACCATATCAACCATGGTCTGTAATGCCTGTACGCATTCGGGAGAATTGATTAGAACCTGAGTTTTGTCATCACTGAAGAATTCGCAGTTATTCTGGGCAGCTTTCTTGTAGAATTCCCAGAATTGGATACCCGAATACAGGCCCCAGACGCCATTTGCTGGATCGTTCAACTTCTGACCGGCTTCAACAGCGTCTTTCCAGGTCCAGTCCTTTGTGGGATAAGCCAGACCAGCCTTATCAAATAGATCTTTGTTGTAATACAGTACAACGGTAGAGAAAGTGGCAGGCAGGCCAAGCTGCATGCCATTATAGCTGAAGGCTTGCATGGCCCGGGGATAATAGATCGCGGGGTCATAACTGGCGTCCGCTTGCATCTGGGATGTGAGGTCGAGCAGCAGGCCTTTTTCTGCGTAGGTAACAAAATTCTCGTAGTTAAGTTCAAAAACGTCAGGAGCTGTACCGCCGGCGATCAGGGTCTGAAGCTTTGTGAAATAGTCATTGAAAGATGCGGTTTCTACTTTTACCTTGATGTTGGGATATTTGGCCTGGAATGCCTGGATCATCTGATCCAGATCTTTTAAATGGTCAGGCGCTGCAGAAAAGGTGAAATAGGTAATTTCAACTGGCTCGGCCGGCTGAACGGGTTCCGGTGTGCTTGTGATAACAACTTCGTTGTTTACAATAACGGTTTCTTTAACGGTGACAGTTTGTTCTACGATTTGGATCTGCGGTTCCTGGGTGGGGGCCTGGGTTGCTGCAGGTGTGCTGCATGCTGACAAGATCATGGAGAGCATCAGCAATAGGGCAAACATACGAACGAATGTGGATTTCACAGACATAGAATTCTCCTCAAAATAATTTTTTTGATCATTTTTATATTTGGATTACAAATTAACCTGTATCAATTTTTAGGCGCACCTCCTTACCCTTTGATCCCGCTCATGACAAAACCTTGTACAAGGTATTTCTGAGCAAATAGATAGAGAATCATCATTGGCAGTACCGTGATTACGGTACCTGCCATAACCAGGTTCCACTCTGTAAGGTAGCGACCCTGCAGAGTCGCCAGTCCAACAGGCAGTGTCATCAACTCGGGATCTCGAACAATAAAGAGCGGCCACAAAAAACCATTCCATGAGCCCATGAAGGCGAAAACGGTAAGCGTTGCCAGGGCTGGTTTCGACAATGGCAGAATGATGTGCAGAAAGATTGTTAATGGAGACGCTCCATCCATATAAGCGGACTCCTCATATTCCACGGGAATGGAAAGGAAAGCCTGCCGTAGCATAAATGTCCCGAAAGCACCGAACACACCTGGCATGATCAGACCCTGATAGGTGTTAATCCAACCAAATATACGCATCAAAATGAATAACGGTGTAATTGTGACCTGTGAAGGAACCATCAAAGTAGCTAAATACAACAAGAATACAACCTGGTGCCCGCGGAACTTCAGGCGAGCAAATGCAAATGCTGCCATTGAACAGGTGATGAGCTGACCAAGTGTAGTGAGGCCCGCCACAAACAGGCTGTTGAACAGCATCCTGCCAATCGGGTAAATTTCCAACAAACGTTTATAGCTGTCCAGTGTGGCAGGGTTTGGGATGAGTTGTGGCGGCATTTTGAGAACAAACTGACCGGTTTTAAGTGATGTTGAAACCATCCAGGCAAAGGGAACGAGCATGATCAGCGCGCCCAGAATTAATAAAATGTATAAAACAGCCTGACCCAGCCAATGTTTCAATTGAGCAGAAAACGGTGCGCCATTTTCAGAACGGGGTGATACTCTTTCGGATCGTGGATTGGTTTTATTCACTGCTCACCCCAAAATTTTTGTAATCGAGTTTGTAGCACAGTGACGCTGAATACAATCAGGAACAACACCCAGGAAAGCGTCGCTGCGTAGCCCATTCGACCATAACGAAATGAGTTGTTGACGATCTGTTCTACCAGGACGGATGTGGAGCCCGCCGGGCCGCCTTGAGTCATGATCCAGACCTGGTCAAAGACCTGAAAAGAATTGATCAGCGAGATAATCAGGGCAAAGAATGCAGTCGGTGAAAGCAGCGGCAGGGTAATAAACCAAAATTTAGGCCAGTTACTGGCGCCGTCGATTGAAGCGGCTTCATAGTATTCATTCGGGATGTTTTGTAAGCCTGTCAAAAAAAGGACCATGATGAAGCCAGTATCTTTCCATACACTGGTCAAAATAATTGCAGGCATGGCCCAATGCGGATCATATAGCCAGGCCGGTCCGGTGATACCAATCAGGCCCAGTAAGTAATTCACGATGCCGTATTTGGGGTTGAATATCCATGTCCACATTAATGCTACCGCAACCCAGGCAGAGATGACGGGCATGAAAAATGCGCCCCGAAAAAATGCCCTCCCCGCCAATTTTTGGTTCATCAGTACAGCGACACCCAGCCCCGACACCATGACAAGCGGAATGTACCCCAATATATAAGTGACGGTATGTTCCAGCGCACTCCAAAAGTTAGTATCTTTTAGCAGTGTGGCATAATTTTCCAGCCCAATGAAAATAAAGCGAGTAGGGATTAATGGATCCCATTCGTAAAATGTCAGTGCCAGCGAGGAAAGCATGGGGATGACCATGAAAACCAATAAACCAGCGAGGCTTGGCATGAGGAAAAAGCCTACCCACATGTATTTCTTAAAATTCTTTTGACGAATTAACATGTCAGTTTAGCCTCCTTCCCTTTTTTATTCCTGGCTGTTGGATCTGCTTCAACCCAGGGTTAAATCACTCTGCCGATTATTGACAGGTGATTCAAATAATTTGTGCAAAACCAGACTGGCTGCCCCATGTGCCCAGGCATCATCTCCAAGGGGTTCAATGCGGATTTCAGCGTCACTGCGCAGGCCTGGCATTGTGTTGTCATCGACTGCTTTGATCATTGGGTCGAATAACCAGTGACCAGCGCGCACGCCTTCACCATTGATGAGAATACGTTTCGGGTTAAATATATTCACCAAGTTGGCAATTGCCTGCCCCAGCATTTCACCCGCGTCTGCAAAAATTGTTTGAGCCTTTACTTCGCCAGCTTCTGCGAGTGCTACAAGTTCTGCTGGGGATTGCGGCAGCCTGGACAATTGGTGTTTCTCAAAAGCTGCGGCAGCCTGCCCCAATAAGGCCGGTTCGCTCGCATAGGCCTCAAGACAGCCGCGTTTTCCACACGAACACAGCAGGCCGCCGGGTCGAACAACCGTATGTCCGAATTCCCCTGCCCCGCCCCCCGACCCGTGGTAGAGCTGCCCATTGGCCATAATGCCCAGGCCAACACCTCGCCCAACTGTGACAACTAGAAAGTCATTGATCCCTTGTCCGGCGCCAAACCATTTCTCGGCATACGTCAATGTGTTGACATCGTTATCCATATAGACGGGAGAATGGATTTTCTCTTGGATCATGTCGCGTAAAAAAACATTTCGCCAGCCAAAATAGGGGGATTGGCGGACAATGCCTTGCTCCGAATCGATGATTCCGGCCAGGCCTATTCCAATTCCCATCAGTTTTTGATTGGGGATATCACCTTGTTTGAGCAGATTAGCCACCAGGCTGTGAATTCCCTCAACAACTGCTTCAGGATTGGTGTCAGTAAGCGGGTGTGTTTGCTTGACCAACAGGGTGGCTTCCAGGTCATTTAGAGCGCCCAAAGCATGATCTTCCATGACTTTGATACCGACAACAAAACCACCGCGTGGATTGATTGCCAGCATGATCGGCCGCCGCCCGCCGCTTGAATCGCCCGACTCCTTCTCGAAGACAAGTCCATCCTGGATCAGTTCAGCCGAAATGCCTGTGACGGTTGCAGGCGAGAGACCGACGTAGCGGGCGATTTCTGCCCTGGAGATCGCTCCATGTTCCTTAATCGTATTCAGAATCAAGGAGCGGTTGATCGCTCGGATCAGGTCTCTGTTGCCAATAGGCGAGTTGGAGGAAGATAGTTTATTCATTGAATGAAGATAGTTTTATTATAGAGAAATTTTCAGCATCTGTCAAGATTGAATCTGTGATTTTGATTAAATATATCTGGGGCTAATTTTTGGCGAAGTCCAAAAATTAGCCCCAGATTCTAACTTCCGTGCAGCTTGGGCAATAGGTTAACCTGACAATTTAACCAGCAGCATAAATGTATCAGCCTGGGCGGTTTTCCCGGCAATGCCGATATAAAAACCGGCACATCACGAAGACGGTGATGTGCAAATTGGGGTGATCATTTGGGAAAGGGCCCATTGTATCAAACCGCCAAACATGGTCTTGAGATCCAGCGGGTTTTGGTTCATTTGCTTGCTCATCATCTTTTCTTCTTTGGTTTTTGAGCGAATGTCTGTATGGCTTGAATAAATTTTCCGTTTGCCAGATGTACCATGCCCTGGGTAACGTGTCTGGGCATATTATCGGGACTTGTCAGGCTCAAGCTTTTCAGCGGGGTACTGCGCACACTGGATAGGATCATTTTGAAGGTGGGATTGCTGTAATCTGCGCCGCCAAAACTCTGTGCGATGGCGCTCTCAATAACTTTGGTGATCTGCCGGATGATGAAGCTATCTCGCATGTCATTAAAGGAACAGGCCAGGGTATATTCCCCCTTACGCCAGGATTCGACTGGTTCGATTTTTCGTCCCAGCAGCCTTTCGAAGGCCTCCTGGGTTACTTTGCCCGCCGGATTACGATACCAGTCTGGCTGTTGATTGGTTTGGGCTGCCTGCCCATCAACCCTCACCTCGGCTGTCAAACGGATATCCCGACTGGACGCGCCAACCAAAACTTTGTACACCCCGCCTGGGACCATCCATTTCCCCTCTTCTGGGGCGTAAACGGCAAAGGCTCTGGCGTCCAAAGTCAGCTTCACCTGCCTGGCTTCGCCTGCCTTGAGAAATACTTTCTCAAACTGCTTCAGTTCCTTCTCTGGCCGAAAAACAGGGCAATCCAGCGCGGCAATATAGACCTGTGCTGCTTCGGCGCCATCCACGCTGCCCGTGTTTCTGACCGAAAAAGAGACATTCAACGCATATGGTGCAGCAAGTTCGACAGCAGAAATTTCCAACTCGCTGTACTCGAAGGTTGTATACGACATCCCATGCCCAAATGGAAACAGGACGTTTTTGTGGGCCGTGTCGTAGTAGCGATATCCAACATAGAGCCCTTCGCGATACTGTGCCTGCTTCCCACCGGCTTTATAGATGCCTGACGAGGGCACATCGGCATACCGCTGCGGGTAACTCTCTGCCAGTTTGCCGCTGGGATTACTTATGCCAACCAGCAGTTCAGCTGCCGCCAACCCGCCAGCCTGCCCCGCCAGATATAGATTGAGCACAGCTTTGACTTTCGGCAGCCACGCCATTTCCACTGGAGCGCCGCCGACCAGCAACACCACCACATTCGGATTTGCCGCTGCGATGGTGGCGATCAAATCATTGTGGCTCTCCGGCATGGACAGCGTTTCGCGGTCAAAACCTTCGGATTCATATTCTTCGGGCAAACCGGCGACAATGACGGCCAGGTCGCTCTGCGCTGCGCCTGCAGCCGCCTTAGCGATCAAGGCCTTGCTGCCAGCACCTTTGAGCGGATAGCCCTCGAAGTAGATGTATTCCAGCCCGAGTGCATTGAACCCATCGACGACGCTGGATAATTTGGTCGGGTTGATGTGCGAACTGCCCGCCCCCTGGTAGCGCGGTTCCTTCGCCAGCGCCCCAATCAGGGCAATTTTTTTGCTTTTCGGGATGGGCAGAATATTCGCTTCGTTTCGGAGCAAAACGGCTGAGTGGGCGGCGATTTTCTTGGCAAGTAAGTGATGTCCATCCACGCTGTAGTGATAATCGGTTTTGCGCCTGGCGGCTGAAGCCAGGATCAAATCCAGCAGGCGGTCCACGCTTTCTTTAACGCGCTCCTCCGAAAGTTCCCCGCTACGCACTGCTGCGATAACCATTTCATCAAAATAGCCCTGGCTACCGGGCATCTCCAGGTCCAGACCGGCTTCAAAGGCTTTGACCCGCTCGTTCATCGCTCCCCAATCTGTAACAATTACACCCTCAAAACCCCACTCGTCTCGCAAAATGTCTCGCAATAAATGACGATTGTCACTACAGTAGGTGCCGTTCAGTTTGTTGTAAGCACACATCACTGTAGCAGGTCTGGCGCTTTTAACCGCTTTTTCAAAGGCCGGCAGGTAAATTTCCCGCAAGGTCCGTTCATCCATGATGCTGTCTGAAGACATGCGTTCGTTTTCCTGGCTGTTGGCGGCAAAATGTTTTACAGATGTGCCAACTCCCTGGGCTTGAACCCCTTCGATCCAACTGACGCCCATTTCGCCAGCCAGATACGGATCTTCTGAAAAATATTCGAAGTTCCTGCCGCACAATGGATTGCGCTTGATATTCAGTCCCGGCCCCAGCACGATGGACACCCCCTCCTGCAGGGCTTCCTCAGCGATCGCCGCACCCATTTCCCGCAGCAGATCACGATCCCAGGAGCAGGCGGTCAGGCTTGCGGTGGGGAAGCAGGTGGCTGGGATGCTGTTGTTGATCCCAAGTTGATCGGCGGAAGTACTCTGTTTGCGCAGCCCGTGCGGGCCGTCCGCCATGCTGATGGCAGGAACCGCATATTGATCCATTAGCCTGGTGTGCCAAAAGTCAGCCCCGGAACACAGAGCTACCTTATCTTTCAGTGTCATTTTATCGAGGATGGTTTTGTGTTTCATTTTTATCCCTGCTATCTCATTGAATAACGTCAGTGCGGGGAAAGAGATTTTTTGGTGTTTTTTGGGTGGCGCAGCCACCCAAAAAACACCAAAAAAACCTCTTTTCGAGCTAACCCGTACTGGGGTTGAATACATTGTTTTCGCATCTTCTCAATAAAGCGGGGATTGGGAGTTTTTTAGCGGGCGAAGCTCGCTAAAAAACTCCCAACTTCACCACCTATTGCTGCGTGCTGCAAGTATATCAGTGAGCGCCTGCCTGGTGGGCTGGGGCAGGTTTGAAGGCGCTGACAAGCACCCGGTAAACCAGCAGGAAAACGAAGACCCCGCTTGTGCTCCAATAGAGTGCCAGGGCCCAGGGGGTGGTGGTATCGCTGCCGCTGGCGATGCCGTGCAGCAGAGCGAGCGCAAAGGCGGCAAAGCTGGCAAAATGCACCAGTCGCCAGCGCCGCGGGGTGAGCTGTTTGCGCACATAGAAACTGAAAGCCACGATTGCCAGCAGGTAAAAGCCCACCTGGCCCAGCCCCACCCAGGCGGGGCGGTAACCGCTGACCGTGAAGGGGACAGTCAGCTGCCAGAGGGATATCTTCAGGTATTGATCGCCCAGCAGGATCAGGCCGTGGAAGAGGGCAAAGGCCACTCCCAACAGGCTGGTGTGCTGGTGCAGATCGAAGGCCAGCGGACCGCCGGGCCACAGCCGGGCGAGCTTATTGGTAATCAGCAGGCCCAGGCACATCGAGAGCCAAACCAGGAGGTAAGCCACCAGGGCGCTGGCGCGCGAGAGGAACCAGAAGGCCTGCGGGACGCTGCCCTCCAGGGACGCGCTGATCCCCGGCAGCCAGGCGGGCAGTACCAGGGTGGCTGCCAGTGCGCCGGCGCCGCTGGCCAGCAGCAGGGCGGTAAATGCACCCAGCGACATGGCGCTGGACATCTCGTCAATTTCAGGGGCGGGGGTGTTCGGGTTCATCGATCAGTTTCTCCAGATATGATTGTGCCATAAGCGGCTGGGTAAAATTTGGCTATCCTCCAACACCAGCAGGCCGGCAAGCTGCGGGCGAGCATCCAGCCAGCGCAAGCCAGCCTGGCTGCCGAGAATGAGTACGGTTTTGGCGGCGGCTTCAGCCAGGCGGGCGGAAGGGGCGATCACGCTGACGCTGAGCACATCGCTGGCCGCTGGGCGGGCGCTGCGCGGGTCGATGATATGGTGCTGCCAGGCGCCATTTTGCTGCCAGCGGCGGTAATCGCGGCCAGAGGTTGCCACGCCGCCCCGGTACAGCAGCAGCAGATCCAGCGGTCGGTCTGGATCGAAGGGATTGGCGACGCCTACCGGCCAGGGTCTGCCGTTGGCCTGCGGCCCGCTGACGGCGATATCGCCGCCGGCATCCACCAGGGCGGGGGCGGTTTTGCCCAGCCGTTGGGCTGCCCGGTCGGCAGCCCAGCCTTTGGCAATCCCGCCCAGGTCGAGGCGAGCCCCCACTGGCAGGGTCAGCGTGCGGCGGTGGGTGTCCAGGTGCAGGCTGGCTGCGGGATTGCTTATTCCGCGCTCCTGCTGAGTGAGAGCGGTCTCCACTCCCTGGGGGGCACAGCCATCCTGTGCGAGGTCTGCAATCTGGTCAAAGCTGCGGTCATAGCCGGCTGCTTCCAGCGCATTCAACACCAGTGGATCCACCAAACCCTCGCTTTCACGCCGGGCTGCCAGAGCCGCCTGCACCACCTCGGCCAGCACTGAGCTGACCGGTTGGGCCTTTCCGCTGGAGCGGTTGACCTGGCTCAGTTCGCTGTCGGGCCGGAAACGGCTGAGGCGCTGTTCCCAGGTTTCGAACCAGGCGGGGGCCTGGTCCAGGCGGGCCTGTGCTGCGGGATGGGTACTGTCTACGGCGGCCATCATCTGACAGCCCATGGCGTGAAAATGAACGGTGTGCATGGTGGTCAGCGGGATGAACGGGTGGTGGTGACCGGGACCGGCACCGAGCGCAGGCGCGGGGCGGCGGGCTGGTTGAAGCTGGGCGCTGCCTGGTCGACCTGGCTGGGTGCAAAGGCCTGAGCGGCCTGGCCTGGCGGGGCAATCAGGGTTGGGATGGGCGCCAGATCCATCATCTGCACCAGCGGATCTGCCTGACTGGCAGCGCTGCTGGCCCCGGATTGGTTGTAGGTCAGCAGAGCCCAGCCGCCGAGTGTGGCAACGATGGAGGTGGTTGTGATCAGCAGGCGCAGGCCGGGAGCGCCGTTTTCGGGACGCTGCTTAGTCATGATCTTGGCCTTCGTGATCGTCGTCATGCCCGTGCTCTTGTTCAAAGCCGCCGGGGTTTTGGGCGGTGGTTTGGGCTGCACCGTTGTAGAGCAGGCTGCCGGTATTGGCATCGATATAGACCAATCCCTGGCTGAAGCTGACTTCGTATGCCAGGGCGCCCTGGAAATCCACCAGCTCTGGTGTACGCAGCGAGACGCCATTAGGCATAACCGCCAGCGCCATGTTCAAGGCATCTTGAGGGGTAAGCGCCGCCAGCGGTGCGGTGGGCTGCTGATCTGCGAACGCCGGAGCGGCAGCGAGGACAGGTGCTGGCGCACTCTGGGCGGCGTAAGCAGCGGCGAGGGCCTGGTTGGCTTCGTTCAAGCGGGCCTGATATTCTGCTTCACGCTGGGTGAGCAGGGCCTGCATTTCTGCAGTGGTGGGTGTGGCCGAGGCCGCAGCCGGCTGTGTCATTCGGCCGGCGATAGCGCCGCCGATCACCAGTACGAAGGCGGTCAGAGCGGCGGCTATGCTAAAAGCTGTTTTTTGGTTCATGGTTAGTTCTCCTTGTGTTTGAATGCTATGAATGGATTTTAGATGTCCAGGCTTGGAATTGCTTGAGAAACACTGGGCAGTTTTCCAAGCAAATTCCAAGCATTCGGTGGTTTAATACAGGTATGCGAATACTAATTATTGAAGATGACCAGCGCCTGTCACGCCTGATGCGCCAGGTGATGGAAAAAGAAAACCTCAACGTGGATGTCTCCAGCGATGGCGAGCTTGGCCTGGAAATGGCGCTGGGTGGGATGTATGATGTGGCTGTTGTGGATTGGATGCTGCCCAATCGAGATGGACCATCCATCTGCCGGGCTGTGCGGGCGGCGCGCCTGCCGGTGGCCCTGCTGCTGCTCACTGCCCGCAGCCAGGTTGAGGATCGGGTAGCCGGGTTGGACAGCGGGGCAGACGATTACCTGGTGAAACCCTTTGCTTTCGATGAACTTCTGGCGCGTGTCCGGGCCCTTGGACGGCGCTTTGATGTCACCCGCAGCGACGCCTGGGAACTGCGCTGCGGCCAGCTGGTGCTCGACCAGCGCACCCGCAGCGCCCGGCGCGGCGATAAGCCTCTGGAACTGAGCACCACCGAATGGAATTTGCTGGAGTGCCTGATGCGCCACCCAGGGCAAGTGCTGACCCGCCAGCAAATTTTGGATTATGTCTGGTCGCATGAGCGCGATGTGCAGGAATCGTTGATCGAGGTGTATGTTTCGTACCTGCGGCGCAAGCTGAACCGCCCCGGCAAACCTGATCCAATCCAAACGGTGCGCGGGGTGGGCTACCGCCTGGAGCCGGATAATGCTTAGGCGCCTGCGCTGGCAGTTCTCCCTGCTGTATGTCCTGGCAGCCGCCATGCTGATCGCCCTGATCGGCGGCGGCTCATACAGCCTGTTGTTGTATTATTTTGAATCTTCAACCGACCTGGCCCTGCAGTACAAAGTGGCCCTGGAGTTTGTCCGTTCCGGGCAAAGCATTCCGCCCGATTTGCAGGCAGCAGATCAGGCCTGGCAGGTCAGCCGGCGGCTGCCCACACCTACCCCCACGAAAAAATCCAGTCAGGACGATTCGGACCATGAAGACTCTGAGGCGAACAAGCCTGAGACAAAGACCAGCACCAGCGAGGGCGAAGACCTGTATAACAGTGAACTTTCTTCAATCTTTTTGCTGCGTCTCGATGCCAGTGGTCAGGCGATCGCTGGCTTCAGCACCCCAGCTCTGGCGCCAGACTCGCAGGCCGCCCAGGCTGCCATGCTCAATGGCAGTGATTTCCGGACCGTACGCCTGAGCAGTGGTGGACGTGTGCGCCTGTTCACCTATCGGGTGAATACGACCAGCGGAGCCGCCGTGCTGCAGGTCGGCCGCTCTCTGGATGATCAGGACCGGCTGCTCAATCAGCTGATCAGTGGGCTGCTGGTGTTGGGCGGCGTGTGTGTGCTGGGCGTTGGTCTGGTCAGCTGGTGGCTGGCAGGGCGTTCGCTGGACCCCGCCCAGCGCGCCTGGGATCGCCAACAGACCTTTGTGGCCAATGCCAGCCACGAACTGCGCACTCCGTTGACCCTGCTGCGCGCCAGCGCAGAGGTGGCGCGGCACGGCCTTGAGGCTCAAGAGCCGCGCTACGAGCTGCTCAGCGATATTTTGCAGGAAAGTGATCATATGGCCCGCCTGGTGGACGATCTGCTGCTGCTCAGCAGGCTGGATACCGGGCGGCTGAAATTGGAGCGCCAGCCGGTGGATATGGCCGTTCTGTTGGGCGAGTTGGGTCGCGAAATGGGCCGGGTGGCCAATGGACGAAATGTAAACCTGGAAGTGCTGCAGGCCCAGGGCGCAGCACTGGCAGATGCCACCCGCCTGCGCCAGGTGCTGCTGGGGCTGTTGGACAACGCCCTGCGACACACCCCGGCCGGTGGAACGATCACCCTGGCCGCCTTCCCGGAAGGCGGGCGGATTGTGTGCCGGGTGAGCGATAGCGGAGTGGGTATTGCCGCCCACCACCTGCCGCATGTCTTTGAGCGTTTCTACCGCGGTGAACAGGACCGCAGCCAGGCCGCCAGCGGCAGCGGCCTTGGATTGGCCATTGCCAAAGGTCTGGTGGAAGCCATGCATGGCCAGATCAACCTGACCAGCCAGCCCGGGCAAGGCACCCAGGTTGTTTTGAGCCTGCCCGCGGTTGGACGCCAGTAGCAATCACTTTGTCCAAATAGCCGCCTGGACGAATGCTTGCCGCCAATCCAGCCTGCGCCTGCCCATCGGTGCGCCGGATGTCTGCCTGGAAAATCGGGGGAATTTCGGCCGCATCAGGTTTGTAGCAGGCAAAGGAAAAGGCATCCGCGTTGGCGTGTCGTAAATCACGGCCCCTGCTGCTTTTAGAGGCAGCCAGCAGATGGCGGGCGTTTGTCCTAAAACATACTTTGTATCAGGATGCATAAAAATTTGTTCATAGACGAAAAACGAAAAATGCAATAAAGTCATTTAAGCTGTGCGCAATAATTGCCCCCCAAAGAGACTTACTATATTTGAATAAAATTGCCCAGAGCGCCCCAAAAATGAAAATGGAAATCGCGTTGATTATGTTGAACTGATTAAACAAAACCCATCCGGGAAGATGAATAACCAGGAAAAGGATCGAAGACACCACGTTCGCCACCCAAAAGCCATATTGTGCCTCGAATTTCTGCAATGTGAAACCTCTGAAGGGAATTTCTTCAACAAAACCAATGAATATTGAAGTGCTGAGTATGCTGTTCCAAGTGATCGATTCAATACTTGGGTGCGGTGTGCCATACCGAATTACACTTGCCAAGAAATTAATCAGGGAAAAAACAATTCCAATAATTACGCCTTTTCTCCAATTTTGTTTTAGTCCTAGATATTCCAATGGGTCAACATGATCAATGTAGCGAAGAAATAAAAAAACCGGAAGAACCCAAACCAATAACCGAATTGTTATGTCTACGATCGCGTAAAGAAGTGTGGTATTTCCCAGTGTTTCCTTCCATGGATAGATCCAAATTACATAGCCTACCCATACGGCAAAAAAAACGATTAAATAAAGATAGAACAGCGACGATGAATTAACAAATTTTCTCTTCATACAAGGTGGTCCAATTCGGGCGGCAGTCCATTCAGAACGTCAGCGGTCAATTCATACAGGCTGACTGCCTGGGCATTCGACTGAACCAGTTCGGCCGTTTCAGGGGGAAGCGCAGCCAGCGCCTGGGTGGAAATTTGCTGCGCCTCGCGCTCGGTGCGCTTCCAGACAGCAGGATGCCCGATGACCAGCCGGGTAATTTCGTGTGCTTTTTGGGATTGGTTCGCGGCCTGAAAAATTTGGGCAAAGCCAACCAGGGCGGCCAGTTGGAGCGGCACAAACATAATTGCAGTGGCTGTGATCAAGGCCTCGCGCTGGCAGCGCAGAGCTTCAGTCAGGTTACCCAGGCCAAAATTGGCGTGCCCCAAATGAATCAGCGAAAATGTCATGCCGCGCCGGTTGTTCATTTCTTTTTTGATCTGCAGGCTGGCCTCCAGGCAGTGAATGGCTTCGGGATAATCGCCCATCTGGTTGGCAATATCCCCCAGATTGTTCAAGACAATCCCAAGCGATTCGCGATCACCGATCCGGTTGTGAATTTCCAGCGCTTCCTGCATGGCCGCCTTGGCTGGCAGCAGCCGGTTTTGCTCCATATAAACCAGGCTCAGGTTTGAGAGTACATCGGCAACCCCGGGCTGCTGGTCTAATTCGCGCTTATATTTCAGCGCTTCATCCAGCGAACGCTCGGCCGACGCATAGTCTCCGGTGCGAATGTCTAAAAGACCGAGGCTGTTGAGCGAATCGGACAGTGGCAAGGGCGCGCCAGTTATCCGGCGCAGTTCGAGCGCACTCTGATAAGACTGTTGAGCCAGAGCGTATTCGCCCTGAGAAGCGAAAATCCGGCCCATATTGTTCAGGACGTTTGCTGCGCCGTCTCGATCGTCAACTGCCTCGAAAAGCCCGAGCGCCTGCTGGGCATAATCCAATCCTGGGGTCAGGTCACCCAGGTTGATCGACAGGCTGCTTAAATCGTACAGACAATTGGCTCGCATGCTCAAGTCGCCCGCTGCAGTCAGATCTGCCAGACCCTCGGTCAACAGCTCGCGGGCCTGGTCGAAATTTCCCAGGCGTAAATCAAAATGCGCAGCCTGTACATGCAGACCCGCCCGATTGAACATTTGCCAACCCTCCGCATACCAGCCACGCAGGTCATAGTAAGCCATCAGCCCAGGCGCAAGCTGCTGGATTTGACCAAAATCGGAGTTGTCTAACAAGATAAACCAGGCCTGACGGATATTTTCAATTTCCAGCTCAATTTCAGCCAGGGCTTTTTTCTGCTCAGAGCCGTGCATCCGGGTGCCGCGGTTGACGATAAACCGCGCATAATAGCTGGCGTAGCGTGCCTGAAGTGTTTTCTCTTGCTCTCCAAACAGAGTGTGCAGCTTGCCTGCCGCAAACTGGCGCACCAAAGCGTGCAGATCAAAGCGGATAGGAGCCAGCGGCGTATTTACCCGGCGAAGTAAAGATTGGCTCAACAGTTTTTCCAGGTCGGTCAGTTCTAGTTTCTTTTCAATTGCCCCATCTGCCTCAATCACAGCCCTGGCAGCTTCCACGTCAAACGAACCTATAAACACAGCGCACTGTGCCAGCACCAGGCGCAGCTCAGGCGCCAGAGCGCGCCAACTTCCTTCCAGCACAGCTCGCAGGCTGCGGTGGCGGGCAGGTAAATCGCGCAAGCTGCTGGTCAGGAAGTCAATATTTTGTTGAATAGCCAACCCAATTTCGGCTGTGTTCATCTGGTTGGAACGGGCGGCAGCCAATTCTATGGCCAAAGGCAAACCTTCCACCAGCTGGCAGACTTTGATCACATCTGTCAGCACCGAATCGGATAAGGTAAATTCGTTCCAGGCCCGCCGTGCCCGCTCCTCAAAAAGCTGGACGCTGCTGAATTGGCGGGCGTCTGCATCACCCACCGCTGGCACCGGCAGTCCTTTCAATCGATAAGTTTGTTCGGCCTGCACATTCAGCCGTTCGCGCGAGGTGACGATCAGCTTTAAGCCGGGGGCAGCCAGCAACAGTTCCAAAACAAAATCGGCGCCAGAGATTAGATGTTCAAAATTATCTAAAATTAAGAGCAAACTGCGGCTGTGCAGAAAATTGATCAACTGCGTGCGCGGTTCATTCTTGTTGTAAAAAACCAGACCCAGGGCAGATGAAATTGCATTGACCAGAGCGGGGGCGGCATCCTTGAAATTTTCGGTGCCTTCTGCCAGCGATACATACCAGACGCCATCCTCCATCTCGGAGCGCATTAACCCGCCTGCCGCCAGCGCCAGGCGGGTCTTGCCAATTCCACCCTCGCCCATCAAGGTGAGCAGGCGGGTGGCAGGCTGCTTCAGCAACTCCACCAGCTGGCTCAACTCCTGATCCCGCCCAATGAAGGGCGTCAGCGGTACAGGCAGGTTGGACTGCTGCGATTTGGGACGGCTGGCTGAAGTATCACCCTGGGGAGCACCTGATTTGATTTGG
>Ga0268298_10000236_pt1 | contig 72879 bp, 70 predicted proteins | sample WWTPWeurt_MetaG_FD_194462 | JGI IMG/M metagenome (GOLD analysis project Ga0268298, IMG submission 194462) | Activated sludge microbial communities from WWTP in Nijmegen, Gelderland, Netherland - WWTP Weurt | ecosystem: Engineered > WWTP > Aerobic digester > Activated sludge | place...
ACCTTTTTGCTAATTCCTAATTTCTCAAATCAACCCGAGAGGAACAATTGCTCGCGGTCGATATATTTCCGATATGCGTGGCGAAACGCCGTCAATAAATACGCGCTTCTAAAACGCCGTCAACAGGCATGCTTTCGGCTAGAAGGAAGACATCGGCCAGACTGTTTGCTTCGTTTTCTACTACGTTTCTGGCTGTTTGGAACTTGGTCATAGCATCTACCACCACCAGTCCAAGCAAAACCGCGTACATGGTTCCCACCACTGAGAGGAGATAACCTCCCACTTCATGGCACTGCTTGAGTCTTTCCAGGTGACAGTAGCGTCGCACAATCAAAAGCCCCAGCACGGATGCCAGGGTTATGCCTGTGATTAAAACGGCGCCGATGTAGAAGTTGTCTATATCCATTGCCATAGTTTCTCCAATCCGGATGAAACTGGCAAGTGGCGACAGATGCTACTTGGAGCGTGAGAGTGTGTGGTGAAACATGTCCATAACAGCATCATAAAAGGCTGTTACTTCATCATGGGCTACCGACAGCAGGAAGACTACTGCCAGCGTTATGACGACCATGTAGAAGAGAAATGTGACCATGATTGGTTCCCGTTAACCTGATGGAGCGCCGGATTTCACTCTCTCAGTATCTTGCCAAGTGCTTTAAGGTGAGGTTAAGGACTCTTGTTTGTTGCCATAAATCAAATTTAAATCTCAGTGCTTACAGCCACTGTGATCTTCGCCGACCTTGTGGCTGTGACCCAGGAAACTGCCTGTGGTAAAGCGTCTGTTCAAGAGGTGGGTTATAACCAGAATCAAGTTTCCTACCGCTATCAGGGTTAGTTCAAGTTTAGCGTTGACCACGGTGTTTCGACCGAGGGCTACCAGACCGACCATGGTCATGCCCAGTACCAGACCGACCAGGGCTATGGGCTTCTTATGGCGGAAATAGCCCGGCACGATGGCAAACACGGCAAAGCCTACAATGGCGGCGATGAGGATGTTTTCCACCCACTCTTCTTCCAGGAAGCTCAAGTTAAGCCCTATAAAAGGAACCGTGGCGATTAAGACCGGCATAGCCAGGCAATGGATTAAGCAGGCGATGGAGGCAAAAATTCCCAGGTTATCCAGGGAGAGAATGGCTTTGTCGGCTCCCATATCTATAGGATCCGGTAGTTCCAGCGCTTCTGCCTTTAGCTCTATCTCAGATTCTTGAGAATCCGTCATTATTGCCGACACCCTTAGATTTTCCATACTTATATTTAGTGCTTATGATCGTGCTTTGGCAAGGTGCCTGCGCTTTGACCATTGCTGCAATCCTGGCAAAGACCGAAAAGCTCCAATAAATGGCTCTTAATCTGGAAGCCGTAGCTGTTGCGAATGGTTTCCTCAAATTGCTCCACCAGGCACTCATCCAGGTGCACACTCTTGTTGCAAGACTGGCAAACCAGGTGGTGGTGGTGTTCGCCCGGATGCACCACTTCGTAGCGGCGTTCTCCGTCGCCCAGCACTACTTCTTGCACCAGCCCCTGTGCTACCAGTGCCTCAAGAGAGCGGTAGACCGTGGTCAAACCCGGTGCTTTCTGGTCTTCGGTGCGCATTAGACCATAAATGTCCTGAGCACTGGACAATTCGTGCAGTCTTTCCAGGTATTCGAGAACTTTTTTGCAGCCTTTTGTGAGTTTTGGCTTGCCGATAACGGTGGATGGATTTTCCGGCATGTTTTCGCCTTAACAGGATGTCATTTTACCAACCCCTGGGGCCGGCAATTGTATCTAAGGATAGCAGGCGCAGCCATTTGCTGCTTTATCAAATGCAAAGACAAGCTCTGTAAACAGTCTTAAGGGCTCGTGGCGCCTCACCCAACCTTCATGATACACTGGGTATCCCGTTGAGGAAGTGACCTTGTCACGCTCATGGGCGATTAGCTCAATGGTGGAGCACCTCGTTTACACCGAGGGGGTTGGGAGTTCGAGTCTCTCATCGCCCAAATTTTTTAAGGGACGCGAAGTCCGTCCCATTAGAAGCAAAAGTCTTGCCGGCTCACTTCGGTTACAGGGAGCAGCATGCGAAGCCTGTTAGTGTTGTTACCCTACAGGGTTCACTGATTGTACCGTTGTCTTCTTTATGGCATCAAAAAGGGCAGAATCCTTAGAGAATCTGCCCTTTCTTTTCCACTAAGCAGTAACGATCTGTTCGTGCTAAAGCAGGCAAACGCTCGAGAAAATCTCGACTTGTTTGCACACCTCAGGCCTTTTGTTTTGTCTTTTAGCTCTGTTTGGCGTCGATGAAAGCGACTGTCTTGAGAAGACCGAGGAGAGCCAAGACGGGAATAATAATTAGCGGAACAACTGTCCAGATTTCCATGGGATACCTCATACCTTATTAACTAGAATGGCTTGTTTAGCCATATCACCACTGTGCACCCGGCACCACCGGCAATGCTGAAATAATAGCGGCAGAACTTGATGGTGGCTGAATTCTCCTTTCGATTGTTTACATATACAGTCCTAAGAACTGTAAATCAGGCGCCTGAATCAGGCTCCAGTATTGCTTCTTGGTCACAGGGTGGAAGCACTGAAGCATCAAGTTTTGTCAGGGACTATGAACAGTTTTTGCTGTATGTAAATGACTGAGAAGTTGTGTAAACTCCCTCTCAGTGGTGATTCTACGAATCGCCGCTGGTTTTGTTGCGGCAGTTTCGAGTCTAGCGTTTCACTGTCGGTATCAAGCACTGGCAGCTTCATTGTCAGTGCCAAAGGCGCCGCTAGAGCAGGCTAAGATGGCGAAACGTGCATTCCACTGAGAGGTTGTCCTTTATTGGGAGTCAGCCGGTGTTGTTCCGACCTTTGTTGGCGGTGTGGATGCTATTATCTTCGCCGGCCGTGGAGAAGACTATTGTGGGTTTTTGTGTATCTTGGATAGTGGTAAGAGATCTGGCGCCGGAGAAGATCTTTGAAACCATTGGAATGAAAGTAAGTGCAAAGCCCGCGGATCCACTGGCTTTGCACTGGAGTGCTCCCTGGAGTGCTTACTACAGTTATAGAGACTTGAAGAATGGCTGGCACGTAATTGAAGCCGATAATATTGATTTGATTTCCGAAAAGGAACCGTGGCTTTTAAAGCTTTCGGAACTTGCCCCAACATATGCTTACCATGAGGAAGAGCATGTAATGTATAGTTCCGGAGCCGGTTACGAAAACGGTAAGCGTATCTGGTACATCGAGCACAACAGCGAGCGGGGCTTGGAAGATCTCATAACGGAAGGACGGCTACCTGCCTGCTTCGATGAGATATACAGCACGAGGCTGGGTCTACTCAAGTCAGGCGCCGATTGCGGCAATACCTTGATGGGCGTTCCGGTTGCAGTGATCCAAACATTTATTGGTATCAACTGCTCCCATGATTGTTGGCCGGGTGAGATGGGTTTTCCTGTTTATGTGCCTTTAGAAGATGCTTAGTGCTCGCCAGGTTGTCGAGCCGCTGAATTTACCATAGTGCGGCGCTAAAGCTTGCAGCTACTGCAGTGTCTCCACCTGTCACCGTGCCGTCACGTTATTTTCGTATGGTCTTTCCACGCAAAGACTTCGTGCTTGAATGCCCCGCCTTACGAGAGTGCGCCATGAAAATAACACCGTTTGCTTTACTATTAGCTCTTTCTGCTGTTCTTCCCCTGCAGAGTGCCTTCGCCCTAGATAGTGACCTTACCAACCTTTCTCAGTTAAGCGCTTATCAAATGCGTGCGGGTGCTCAACAGCGGCGCCTGCCTCCGACCGTTCTGGACAGCTTTGTCTACAATGCCGGTGCCAATGCGGAAAACATCTATGGTGATGAAGGCGTAAACGGTCTGCCGCCCATCGATAATTTCAAAAAGTGCAATAGAATCGATGCCGGTATAACGGGTATTCGAGATCTCGGGCTCACTACCGGTCACGGCAGCGTCATGCCCGATGCCTGGGGGGCTGACGAGTTTATCAGTGTAGGCGAGTGGACCCAATCAGGGGCCAAGGGCAATATGGCTAATCCCGTTTCGATTTCAGCTACCAATCTAGATTCTAGAGTCAGTAACCGTGGCGGCAGTGGTGGCAATATCGGTTCCGATGAAAATATCCCGCCGCCGCCCGGACCTGGCTACCAGCCGGTCTATACCCATGGTGTTTTTGATGGCTATCTCACCCCTGAGGAAGCTGACCTTTGGAATAACGGCAACCCCGCTGCTGCCTGGAAGAGCTTCGCCAACAGGCGTCCCGGTGGACCCACCGAGAATGACATCTTCATTATTACCAGGGAGATGGGTGGAACCTATCCCTAGGTCCGACAAGATTGGAAGTGAAGTGCGTGTTGATAGTGAGGACTTGAGCTGAGGCCGGGTCCTCATTCTATTTCCTGACCTGGGGACTTTTAGCGGTCTTGAATGAGATTGAAAAGTCTCTGCTTCGAAGAGGCGTTGGTCGCGTCTGGATTGGCTACCATCCCGACGATTTGCAGTGCAACCTGGCCTGAAGAGTAAAAGCACCGCCAGGGCGGTGCTTTCAAAAGGTATTCGGAAAATGGTGTGGTGGTCCCGAATTAGAGACCATCCAGTTGTCCATTCTCTCTCAGCCACTTACCTTCTTCCAGGAGGGCTGCCTGTTGCTGCGCATCACCGGCAAAGCCATAGGCGCCGTTCCAGAAATCTACTATGTTTCCTCCTGGTGGAATGGCACCGGCGTAGATACCGTGACACATGACGGCAGCATAGCCTGGTGGCAGGTCAGGCGGCACTTGCGAGGAACCGTTGCCGGTGCCGCCACCGCCTCCGGGACCGCCTGAGAAAGCGCCCTGACCGCCATTGCTGCGGATAAAGGGAAGGTCTACTGTATTGAAATCGACTGAGCCGGTTGAGACCACGGGCAGCATGGTCCGCCCCGTGGAGAGTATGGCGTTAGCTGCCTGCGGTAAGTAATTGTTTGGTAAGGTCGCCTGTGTGGCGGGGTTGAATCCCTGATTCGAATAGTTCTGGGGCCATGAGCCGTTAGAATCGCCTCCGTTAAAGGACCCTCCGTCAAAGGAGCTCAGATCGAACTGGGCGTTTTGAGCGAGTACAGGTGAAGGACTGGCCGCGCCGGTGAGAAACAGCGGCGCCATTAGTAAGGGGAGTAGAATGCTTCTTTTCACGGACGGGAGCCTCATTTTTAAGTAAAGAGCCTTTTCCATGGGCTAAATCTAGATTTATATCGTGACGCTAACGTGACGACCCGCCCGAACTGGCAAGGGCTGCCATATCTCCTTGCTTGAGGCTTCATCTGGTCACAGATCGGGCAATAAGCTATAAATGTAGATTCGCGACAACCGGGAGTCGGTACGTAAATGGCAGTAAGCCTCAAATTAAGTCAAAAGGGAGCCATTCTGGTCGCCGTGCCCCTTTTCTTTGAGCTTCTCTTTGTTTTCATTTTGGTAATGCTCTTGCAGCAGGCTGATGCGGAAGCTCAGCAGCAGGCCCGCTCCAGAGCCATAATTTATCAGGCGGATGATCTGTCCAGGCTTTTTCATGATGCCAATTTGACTTTGCTCGGTTATAGCAGCACTCGCAGTCCGCTCTTTTACGATCGTTTCGAAGAACTAACCGGCAAAATTCCCTCTGAGATAAAGGCTCTGCAGGGGCTTTTAGTCGGCGGTGAGGGCAGTAAGAGCGAGCTTTTAACTGATGCCCAGAAGGGCCTTGACGCTCTCTGCAATGCCAGAAAGTTTCTTGTTGAAAACAGCGGTAACCTGGCTGATTTTAGCGCCAGGCACATGTTTAGTGCGATCGCTTCCAGTACTAATGAGCTGGAGACCAAGTTGAAGGCTTTCATACACGAGCAGGAAAGCAAGCAGCATGAACACGAAGTGGCACAGATGTTGGCCAGAACCAGGCTTAAGTGGCTGATTGCTGTTGGAGTGCTTTTCAACATTTTGATTTCCCTGGCCCTTACGGTTTTCTTCGTCAGAGGCATAGGCAGGCGCGTGGACGTTTTAAGAGATAATGCCTACAGACTGGCGGCCGGGCAGAAACTCAATGCCCCGGCCTTCGGCGATGATGAGATATCTGAGTTGGATGGCGTCTTTCACCAGATGGCCCGCTCCCTGAGGGAGGCGGCCCAGAGGGAAAGTGCAATATTCGAAAATGCTATGGATGTGATTTGTTCTATCGACCAGAACGGACGTTTTGCTACGGTCAGTCCGGCTTCGCTCAAACTCCTGGGCTTTGATCCTGAAGATTTGATCGGCACTCGATTTTTCGAACTGATTGTGCCAGAGGACGTTGAAGCCGCCAGAGAAGCGGTGCAGCGCATTATGGAAGGCACCACTATAGAACAGTGCCAGGCTATTTTTGAGACACGCATGACCGGCAAGGATGGTGGCGAGCGTGATGTGCTCTGGTCAGCATGTTGGTCGCAGGAACAGCAGACGGTATTTGCCGTGGTGCACGACATTACCGAGCGGAAGGAAGTTGAGCGGCTGAAGCAAGAGGTCGTGGCCATGGTCAGCCACGATTTGCGCTCTCCACTCACTACCATTCGGCACGTACTGGAGATGCTGGACGAAGGCATGGTTGGTTCCCTGACCACTGAGGGCGCCCGACTTGTGCAAGTTGCCGACAGAAAAGCGGCTGTAATGCTCTCCCTTATCAACGACTTGCTCGACATTGAAAAGGGTAAAGCCGGTATTCTGGAACTTGTGCTGGAAGAGATTCCCTTAAATCAAATCTTCGAACAGTGCCTACAGACGGTGTTGGGATTGGCGGCCGAACGAAAAGTAACCATCAATGCCAGACCGACCAATTTGAATATTGTTGCCGACGTTGAGAGGTTGAGCCGTGCCATCGTCAATTTATTGTCCAATGCTCTCAAGTATTCTCGTGAGGGCGGCACGGTTTCACTGTCTGCTAAGGCCGATGGCAACCAGGTTTTGATTTTTGTTGCCGATCATGGACGCGGTATTCCGGCTCACAAGTTGGCGTCCGTATTTGATCGCTTTCAGCAGGTAGACGCCGCCGATGCTAAAAATAACCGCGGTGCCGGTCTGGGACTAACCATTTGCAAGACCTTCATTGAACTGCATGGAGGCACTGTGGAAGTAGAAAGTGAGGTTGGTAGAGGCAGTACATTTATATGTAAATTGCCAATGCGGCCGATGACGGGCAATCGATCAGGCTCTTAGTCGAGTCGCCGCCTGAAACGGTAGCCGACTCTTCGATTGCTTTCAATGAGAGACTCGCTTTCGTCTATGTTGGCACCATCAATCTTTCTTCTCAGTCTCTTAATGGATGCCCTGACTGCTTCGTCGGTGGAATCTTTATCGGACGGCCAGACCCTGGCAAGGAGAGTGTCGGTGCTGAAGAATTGCTGAGGATGTTTCATGAACAGCTCAAGCAGTGAGAGTTCTATGGGGGAGAGGCTGATTTCCTGGCCTCCCTTGGTCAAAGTACGGTTCTCGGTGTTCAATTCGAGATCACCGCAACGCAGCACGTTGGAAAGGAAAACTGCCGGGCGGCGCATTAAGGCTTGCAACCGTGCCAGTAGCTCTTTCAAGCTAAATGGTTTTGTCAAATAGTCATCGGCGCCGGTACTGAAACCCAGTTCTTTATCGCTGATGGCGGCCTTGCCGGTGAGCATGATTATGGGGGTGGAGTCGCCCGCATCACGCAGTTTATGGCAGATGGTCAGACCGTCCATGTCCGGTAGACCGAGATCAAGAATAATTGCGTCGTATTTGCTTACAGAGAGGAAATCCAGAGCGGACATTCCATCCGCAGCCGATTCAACCAGGAAGCCCTTGGGTGAAAGGAAGCACTGGACTGCCAAGATCAGCTCAGGATCATCATCTACTATTAAAACCTTAGCCAAATCTACTTTTCCCGAGATAACTGCCCACTAGAATTCGGCTAATTCTAGATTAGTCTTCTTCCCCGGGCAACTATGGACTTTCCTCAGCGCGCTTGCCTTGCTCGCGCATATAGCTGGTTTCCTCGGTTAAATCTGGTATTTTATTAGGCGGCTTGCATAAGACTAGCTTGAGCTGGCCCCTTGACTCCCCTATTGTGTTGAACTTATGAGCGCTGAAAACTGCCATATTTGTGGACAAACAAGAAATGTGAGTATTGCCGGACATTGTCAGGGGCATGCAGAGGGAGCCGGTGGACCTGCCAGTTCCGCCGGTTCAGCGCCGATGGTCGGTATGAGTTTGAAGGATCAGCTTGATGCCATCCCCACTCCCTCCAAAGTAGCCAATTCAACACCTGGTTCCCTGGCCGGCGGCGTGTCCAGCCGGGCCACAGGGCAAAATCTAGGGGCCGTGGGTGCGCCCTTTTCAGGTGGCGGACCAAGAGCAAGCACCAGTCGGGCTCCTCAGATGTCTGCCGGCGGAGAGCCTACTGCTGCTGCTGCAACAGGAGCCGGTGCGGCACCTTCTCAACAGACCGGCGAAGTTCCTCAGTGGATGCGTAATTTTCAGGACCATCAGTCGTCCATTATGCCCGCAAGCGGCTCGTCCGTTTCAGCCGGAGCCCAGAGCCCGGCTTCTTATGGAAGCGGTGCACCGTCTGCGACACCAAGTTACAATTCGACCGGTTCCGGCTACGAACCACCGGCGCAGGGTAGCGGTTATGCTGTGATGATCGGTTCTGTGATTTTCATTTGCGTGATCATGTTTGTCTACATGATGATGAATAAGCCTCAAGCTTCACCGGTTACAGCCCCTACTTCCAGCAGCTCATCTGTAAGCGAGAGCCCTACTGGTTCAATGAATCAGTCGAACGGTTCGAATACATTGCCTTCCGGTCAAGGCAATGTTCAGATGCCAGCTTCAAATTTCCAGACCAGCAGTCCAACTGTTCCCACTGCTGCTCCCGATGCTCAAAGTTATCCCCAGTCCCTATCACCCAATCCGGTGCCTGGCATTACGCCTGGGGCACCTGATCCGGTGCCGACGCAAGTTCCTGCTACTAATCCTTGAACATGATTGACTTGTCTGCTTGTCGATGGTCCATCTATCTTTTGAAAAATCCTTCAATGTAACAAAAGTGATTTTGCGAAATATTACATCAAGGGTTCGGGACTTTTTCGTCTTTGAAAGGCTTGCTATGACTGCGGTTTAGCGGTCAAGCAGAATTAACTTTTCCGGTTACATGAGTTTAGTGATGCCGCCAGCGGTATCTGTCGCCAGGTCTCTTCATCAGCTTTTAGCTTCCGGCAGCGTGAAGACAAAGCCCAATTTATTTCTATATTCGATGCTGCCGCCCTGTAATTCGATCAGCGCCTTGCTGATTGTCAGTGCCAGTCCGGCTGTGTCATGCTCTTCTTTTGGCAGGACAAACCTTTCGAAGAGCGAAGCTTGCTGTCCCTCTGGTAGTGCGGAAGTATTGAAGGCAATTGAAAATTCAATTTGGGGCGACTTTACCTGACTGGTAAGAAGCAAACTAGCTGGGGCGCCGCACAATTTCAGGGCGAACTTAATTAGACCGGCGAATACCTGGTTGGTACGCTCAAGATCACATAGTACCCGGCCTGTGCACTCGGCAATTTCAATTCTTGCTTCTGGGCTCACTGTTTGCGCTGTCTCCATAAGCGTCCGACAGGAGACAGACCCGATCGATAGCTTCAGCTTACCGCTTTCGATTTTGTCGAGAGCGAGTAAATCAACGATTAGCAGCGACATCTTTCTGGTGGAATGCTCAGCCTGTCTGAGAAGTGCTTGCCCTTCCTGGTTCAAGTCTCCAAACATGCCGGACTCGAACATCTCAAGGGTATGACCGACTGCGGTCAAGGGTGAACGTAAGTCATGGCTGACCATACTCACTACTTGCTGCTTGAAGCGCTCAACTTCTTTGAGACGACTGACATCATGGAAGATCAAAATCAAAAGTGCTTCTTCCGGTACACGGCTCAGGGAGACCAGAAAATCAATAACTTCTCCGGTGGACTTTGTCAGCCGGGCTTCAAAGTTATCCGTGTCCTCGCCGGCCGATGCCTTGCTAAGTTTCTCCCGGGCAACTTGATTGCCTGTTGGCGCCAGCAGGTCCAGACAACTTTTAGACAGAAGGTCGTTTGGCTTGATAGCCAGGATATTTTCCACTGATGGACTGACTTTCAGGATATTCAGCTTATTGTCGGTAACAAGGATCAAGTCTCCGGCGCTTTCAAGAATAATACGTTCTCTTTGTATGAGGTTTTCTATTTCACCGGCCATTTTATGGAAGACCTGATCAAGTTCGGCAATTTCGTCGCTACCTGGAATGGCCTCTACCAGAGCTTCACCGCTGGCTATTCGCCTGCTGTTGGCCGTGAGGTCGGCCAGTCGCCTGGTGAGGGCTCGGGTGGTAATCAACGAAAGCGTCAGTGTGGCCGCAATACTAATTATGAGAGATGCCCAGAGCTGGGTTCGCATTTGCTCTCTAAGCTCTTGCTCGATGGAGGGATCACCGGCGGATACCGCCTCTCTGCGCTCACCAAGGGCAATCAGTTCTGGTGAAATGAGCCGGTCTGCCAGTGCTTGCGCTTCCAGCCTCAGTCGCAGCAGTTCTACTTTGTTTCCTGATGAAAAAGCCTTTTCGGCTCGACTGATAAGCTGGTTGCCTTTATCAATGTCTGCTTGCACCGAAAGAAGGATATCTCTCGCCGACGGATCTTCAGTCTGCAAAAGGTTGAGCAGTTTCCCTACTTTTGCCTTGGCCTCAAGTATTTGATCTTTGCGATTGTTGTTGGTTGAGAAATTGTCTGCCTTGAGTTTGACGGAGCCGATTCCCATATATAGGTCGTAAAGCAGTTCGCTTATCAGGGTTGAAATTTCCCGGTCATGCTCTGCCTTCGAGGCGGCATTCTCCGCCTGGTTTTGCAGCACCAATAAGGTGGCTACAAAGTAGCAGGTAAAGGCAAGCGGAATGGCAACGATAATGAGACCCCTGGCGACAATTCCAACTTTGATGCGGTTCAATTGTTTAAGCTCACGGCCTGCAGGACCTGTGCATTTTAGCACTATCGCCGCCGCTCTTTCTTTGACCACTTTTGGTCACGCATCAGTCCATAAGAGTCTCTTATTAGATCTATATCCATTACCAGATAGATAAGAGATCCTTCCCTTGCAGTGCTTGCAAACGCGCATGGGCTGCGTAGATCTACGAAGAAAATCTCCACCGGTGGTGGCAAATTGCCCATTTTTAGTCATTGTGATGAATTACTGTTAATCCATCGGAAAGACCGGTGTGTCCGGTGCGAATCCCGAGAATCTTGTTCCCCAAATAATTTATCTAGATAAGGAGATTGCAGTCATGAGCCATTTTGAGAACGTTGAGCTTGGCAAAAGCGCAGAGCCCAGTATGAGTGACCTTGCCAGTCAGGCTTTACTGGCTGACAGCATGCCTCCCTTTAAGGTCGCCTTCAAACAAGAAGAAAAGCCGATTGTACTTGCTACTAATGATCACCGCTCCGGTTGCAGCACCTGCAGCACAACCGATGTTCCTCCGGTGGACAGTGCGCCTTCGTCAAATACGAATGAGAATACAAATCATATTGATTTCAAACCGCAGATGTCGCAGGAACAGTTGCAGAAGCAGGGTCAGGAACAAGGACAGCAGCAGAGTGCCGAGGCCATTGCCAAAGCGCAGGCCGCCGCTGCCGCCAGCAATGAAAATCATATTGCTAATACTGGTACCGTAAACGGCACCGTCAATAGTTCTCTGGAAGGGAAACAGTCAACCGTGGTTGGTAACACCTCCAGTCTTGCCAATCAGATAGAAGCCGGTAGTGCTGTTCAAAATGCCGGTAACAGTGCCAATAATATCAATGTCGGCGGCAATACCTATAAATCCTTTTCCAATGCTAGAGGCGAGGCCCTGCCGGGTAATGAATGCCAGACTTTCGCCTTCCGGGCTGATGGGCACTTCATGGGCACAGGCGGCGGTATAGGCTTCTCCGATTCGGACAATGCCTGTATCGAGGCCAAGGCCGTAAAGGTGAACTGTGATGCGACCGAGACCATGGGTAAGGCCAACCAATATAATTCCGCCGCTGAGCAAAGCTGGTTGAAGGTGGCAAGTCCCGCTCAGCAAGAAGAGTTGATCAAGCATGGTATCGGCAATGCCTCTAAGATTTCCGACAACGTAGTGAAGAAGAGCGCTGAATGTGCCGGGGCTGAAAACAAGGAGGCCCCTCCGCCCTCAGTGGAGCGGCGAGAAACTCGTCAGGTAGAAAACCAGGGCAATCTGGTCACTAAAGAGGAACTCCGGCAAATGGAACTGAAGCAGGATAGTAAGTTGAATGCCGCCTTCAGGCACACCATGCAGAAATAGGACTTCGGAGAGAGAGAGCCGGCGAGTCGATCGGGTTTGCGCCCGTCGATTCGCCGGTAGGGGAGACTGTTTTTGTTTGAGGTTGAGGGGCATTTCTGATATTGAGGTTTGACTATCATGGGTGAGCGAAATTTTGAAAGGGCAAGTGAAAGGACTGATGCCCAGCAAGAGCTGTCCTTCAATCAGGTCATGGATGTAATTTCCATGGAGCAGTCTGCGCGCAGAAGCCAACTTGACACTAAAACTGTGAGCCAAGAAACCAAAGGGTCGGAAGCTCATACTATAGATTTTTCCGAGGATGTCTTTAGTAAAACTGCCAAGTCGGAATTTGCCGGTGTCAAAACGACCTATCACGAAGCAAGCAACGCTTATCTGACCGATGACGGTTACATACTGCCACTGGGATCACCCAGAATTGAGAGGCTCTCCGGCTACGAATTAGAGAAACAGCTAAAGGCGCTTGATGCCGACCAGGCCGCTCGGGAGAAACTCCATGGCCCTGAAAAATCACGCTACATAAACCTCGATCCGCTCGTAGTACTGCCTGATATTAAAATGAACTATGGGCAAATGGCCAGCGGTCTCAATGGTCGCAGCTTGTATGCGCCTCCCAGCAACGAGTGCAGCGAAACCTCGGTTTTCGTGGACGGACATTTCCTCAATATGGTTTCAGGGGGAATGAATATCTACGATGAGCAAAACGAGAATTGTCGCCTGGCTCAGACCGTCAAGCAGTCCTGCGCAATTTCAGAACTTCTGGCTCTGGAGACCGCCAATGCCGGATCGGTTAATGATGTGATGAAGCGTTCCGATGCCGTCAAGACTGCCACTGACTATTGTGCCGAGACCATTGATGCGGTCAAGCGGGAACAACAAAGGCTCAAACAGGAAGACGCCGAAGACGCTGATGACGAAGACTAATCGCTATTTTTATTGAAAGACGGGTTTTCCGTCTTTCTCTTTTTCGGGAGCTGCATCAACCTTTACTAGACAAAGACGAATTCGTTCTTTAGTTCTTCCACCAGTACCTTGATGTGTTTATTCAAGGACTCCGCCGGCAGCAGGCAGTGGTCCTGGGCAATGGCAGTCAGATCTTCAATTGATCTATTGCCGCCGGCTGCGTATTCAATCAAAAGGGCTGTGAGACTGTTGATTTCGAGCAGCCTGATCTTATAGGTACTGGGATTGCGAAGCATCAACATTACCATCTCTTGCGCCGGAAACTGCAAATCGCCTGGATTTTCACTTTCGTCTATAGCTCTAATGAGCTCCGCGATATCGTATTGAAAGGGAAATATCATGAGACAGGGGTTAACTCTGAACCATTCTTGCCTTGCTGTCTGGGAAACTATTTTATCCGTCTGAGCGGCCTCAGACTTTTCCTCCATGTCAGCCAGCTCGGCCGTGGCTGCTTCAAACTGAATGAGATTTTGAAGGTAGGGATACTTGCTTGAGAGCTGTTGCTCCGCTAACTGAAAGTACTTGGGGAAGTAAAAGCCCAATTTGTTCAGGAGAAAGTTCTTGCTGCCGGCCGTCTCTGATTTTACGAGCTTATTCAGGGCCAGACCGTAGTCTTTGATGATTCTTTCGAATTGGTCGGCCAGAACTCTGGCTGTGCGTGGATAAATGGCTTTCATGGTTTCCAGCCGGTTTGTCTGCAAAACAGCGGCATAAATTGAGGCACCGCGCCGGTCGAAGGTATAGTTTGGATAATTGGGCAGGCGGCCTTCGGAACTTACCTGGTAAAGGTACTGTCTATCAGTGAAGAGGCGAAGTAGAATCTCTTCAGTTTCTTTCAGATTTGAGTGGTCCATTCAAGCACCTTCCTTCTTGACCGACAGAGCGGCTGAAGTTGCGTTTTTGTAGATGGATTTGATGGCGGCCAGCTCCTCCTTTAGTTCGGTGAAGGCCGGTTGGTTCTGGTCTCGTTCTATGGAGATAGCGTGCACTTTTACGCCGGGTTTGCCGAGGGCGTATTTGAGCAAGTCGTAAACCGGATCTGCTATGGAACTGCCATGTGTATCGAGAACAATATCGCCGCTCTGCTTGTGCCCGGCCATATGAATCTGTACGGTACGCTCCAGCGGTAGCTGGTCGAGAAAGTTATAGGGATCTAGACCATGATTGATGCAATTGACATAGACATTGTTGATGTCGAGCAGAAGACCACAGTCGGCTTGCTCAATTAATTCACTTAGAAACTGTGCCTCGCTCATGGCGCTGCCCGGCACATTCATGTAATAGGTAGTATTTTCAATGATAAACGGCAAGTCTATATAGTCTTTCACCTGTTTGATGCGCCTGGTCATATGCTCTATTGTGGTGCGGTTGAAAGGAACCGGCAGCAATTCGTGCAGGTAGACTTGACCAAGACTGGCAAAACATACATGGTCGCTGAACCAGGGCGCGCGAATGTCATTGACAAATTGTTTGAGTGTTCGCAAGTAAGACCAGTCGAGTTCATCGGTGCTCCCTAAAGAGAGATTGACGCCGTGACTGACGGCCTGGTAGAGCGAGCAGGCTTTTTCCAGACGTTCCCTGCTTTCGCCGCCTTTACCCATATATTGTTCCGGAATGATTTCGAGGAAGTCTATTGCTGTTGTTTCTGCAAAGATGCTCTCAGCCAGCTCGGTTCTCAGACCGAGACCAACACCCAGAAAGGGTAATTGTTTTTTTGCGCTAAGAAAGTCGTTTTGCATAATACAAGTATAATCACACGGCTCTGCTTGGCAAGTCCCGAAGCCGCTTATTCACTTGCTTTGCGCATGTTTAATTTGGGCGAAAAGTCCGTTTTTGGTCACGCAAAATCAGTATGGTTTAGGGACAGGATTTCTTATCCTGCCGTTTGGGGTAATAGTGCCGGTGGTGGCAACGTCATGGTTGGTGGCAGATGTCTGCATGTCCTCGCAAACTGGGTAGCTATTTCCAGGAAAATGAGCTGAAGTCTGATCACTGTCAGGGCGGCGGCAATGTCTGGAGTGATGAACTTTCCATCGCCTGGAATAAGGGCAAGGCTAATGTAGTAGCAGTTAGCGCACAGATGGACGCCGGCGGCGGCCTGGTGCTGAATAAGTCGATGCTGCCGAATCTGGCTATCGAGGAAAATGAAACTCTGGTTCTCACTTCTGCTCACATTGTGGATAGCAAGACTTCCATTCTGGTCGGTACTTATAACGGTGCCGGAGAAATGGGCAGCCAGGGCATGGACGAGGCCCAATTGGTTGCTCTTGATCGAGAAAAGGATCTGGCTCTATTGAAGGTCTCGCTTTCCGAGAGCGCCGGAGGGCCCCTGGCAGGCATCAGGGTGGATGACTTCTCTCCGGCCAGGGCCGGGGAGCGGGCCCTTGCCGTGTTGACGGAAGACAGCAGTCGGGCCCTGGCCGTTTTTCAAGTAAGTGCCGTCAGTAAGTACGGTGCCCTGGGTGGTAGCGCCATCAGAAGGCAGTTTCCCTCGGTGACAATGACTGATGACACTTCTCTTGTGGTTCTATCTACACCTGACCTGCCCGGCACTTCAGGCAGTCCCGTTATATCGGAGTCCGGTAAGGTTCTTGGTCTTGTCAGTCAAAGGCTACCCGATACGGGCGGCAATAAGGTTCATTTTGATAAATCGCATAGACCGATCTGGCAGACTGCCGCTGCTGTTTCCAGTAATGAAATCGAGAGCTTTTTGCAGACTGTAGATAGGAAAGCTGCGGTGCGCTGAGACCTGCACTGCTCTGATTCTGCTCAGCAGAAAGGAGACCGACCTTCGGTCAGTCTTCTTTCGGGTGTCACCAGGTTGGCTTTGCTTTGGCCGGCCAGCAGACCTCGACCTTGGTCATGTCGCCTGATCCCAGTAGCTGAGCAGCTTTCATAGTCAGATCCACTCCTCGTTTTATGCCCTGGTCGAATTCCGGTGTTGGTAGCTGACCGAAGCCGCCTTTGTCTCGTACTCTCACATCTATGGTCTTATGGTCTGAACCTTCCGATAGGTTGGTTATGGTCAGGATGGTACCGAGTCTGGCATTACCTATTGGTTCTTTCAGGTCGACGGCGGCTGCAACCAGACCATTCTTACTGGTGTAGGTGGACTGGTCTGCGGTCTGATTGCCGGTGGGTTTGTAGCGAGTGGCATAGGCAATTTTGCATTCCTTGGCTTCGTGGCGTTCTTCTTGCTGATCGGCTCTTGTATGTTCGCTGGTTTTTGCGGCTTCGGTACGAGCGTGCTTGACTGTATTTTCGGCGAGCGAAAAGCCGTGCAACATTTCTTTCACCCCTTCTGCTTGTGGGCGCTGTTGTTCTGCCGCTGCCGCCGACGCTTGAAGCTTCCTGGCGTTTATGTAGTCGTCGGACGCAAAGGGGAAGATGTACGGTTCCTGATGGTCGGCTGGTTTAGCGCGTTCCGGGCTGAAGTTTAGTTCTGGTTTCATTTTGGTCATTGCCCTCTATTAGAAGATGGTCCTGAAAGAAGATGCTGAAACCCCCAGCCAATGCGGTAGCGCAAGCGCAAGCGGCGAGCAGAAATTCATCAGGCATTTAAATTGTTGTTTCTATCCACAGCGCTGCCTGCGCTTTTAAGTGCGCACCACCGGCGGTGAATTAGTAAAGTGCGATTAGTGGCTTAAAAGTAGCATTTAAGCCGTGACAATTACCGAACATTCAAGTCCTCAACGTTTGGTAACGGCCGGACCCAATTGTCTTCTTTCCTGGGGTAGTGTGAAATAGAAGGTGCTGCCGCCGTCGCGGTTGTTCTCCACCCAGATCCTGCCGCCGTGCAATTCTACGATGGCCTGGCAGATGTAGAGACCCAGACCGGTTCCAATCATCTGGTCTGATTCTCGGGCTTGTTCGAAACGCTGGAAAATTTTCTCTTTCTGTTCCTCTGGAATGCCCGGACCATGATCTCTCACTGAAAATACGACCATGTCTTCTAATTGCTGGTGCTTTTGAGCGCTCAATACAATCTCGGCACCGGGCGGCGAGAACTTCAGGGCATTGCCGATCAGGTTCATTAGTATCTGAATGACTCTTTCCTGATCACAGAAAACCATCGCCGTTGCTGTTTCAATTTTTACGGGGTTTAGCCCGCCGCGCGCCGTCTGGGCTATGGACTCAGCCAGGTTTAGTGCTTTTTCGAGAAGCTGGCGGCTTGCGGCAGTGGTTTGGTTTAGGCGCAATTGACCGGTTTCGATTTTGTCCAGCTCAAGCAGATCGGAAGTCAGCACCGCCATCTGTTTTGTGGATTGTCTTGCCAGGCTGAGCATTTTGGTGCCGTCCTGAGTGAAACTGCCGCCTTTGCCTTCTTCCAATTTCTCGAATATGTCAGAAACCTGGTTGAGGGGCTCTCTCAGGTCTTTGCTGACCATGTTTACCACTTCACTTTTATGGCGCTCAGCTGTTTTAAAGGTAGTTATGTCTTGCATTACCAGAATGAGATTGCCGTCTCTGTCAGTGGGGTTCATGGTCAGAAGAACGTTCAGGACCTTCTTGCCGTTGCTCAGAGAGGCCTCCAGGCTGGTTGCTATTCCGCTATTGGCATTTGCCTTCAGCTTATTGAGTGTGCGGGTACTGGTACTGGTTCCGCTGAGCAAGTCGAGGCAGTTTGTTCCCTCCAGTTCTTCCGATTGTTTACCGGTAAAGATTTCAACGGAGGGGCTGATTCTAAGTATGTCCAAGTTTCGGTCAGTGATACAGATTATGTCCCTGGCATTTTCAAAAATGATTTTTTCGCGCCTTAGCAGGGTCTCAATTTCCCTGGACATTTTATGCAGCATGGCGTCCAACTCTGCAATTTCATCGTTGCCGTCGAGGGGCGCTCTCAGTTTCTTCCCTGCACCTATGCGGCTGCTGTTTTCTGATAGCAGAGCCAGGCGTCTGGTAATTTTGCCCGTGGTATAGAGCGCCAGAAATATAGTGCCCCCGGTGATGATAGCCAGCGCCAGGCAGAGTTCCAGGCGTGTTAAGTGGCGAAGTTCGGCCTGAATGGAGGGAGCCGTGGCACTTATGGCCGAGTGTTTCTTGCCGAGGGCGATTAGCTCTGGTGTGATGATGCGTTCGGCAAAGCGCATAGCCTGGTAACGAATGCGCAGTTCTTCCGCCTCATCGCCGCGCTTGAAGGCCGATTCGGCGCGCAGGACAAGATTATTGCCGTCTTCCAGGGCCCGGGACACAGTCATTAGTGTAGCTTTGTCGCGGTTTCGCTGAACTTCGTCCTGAGAATCCGTCAGCTCCAGTAAGCGGCGGAGCTGGTTTTTTGCTCTAAGCACTCGCTCTCTGTGAGCATTTCCCGGTGCAAACTCTCCCACATTCAGGTGCAGGGTTTGTAGTCCGGCATATAGCTCGTGAATGAGGTTATTGACCAGGGTGGATATTTCTCTGGCCCGTTCTGCTTTCTCGGCTTCTTCCTGGGCCTGCCTTTGCAGGTCGTACATAGTTAGAAAGAAGGCCGCCTCGAAGATAAGTGGTATGGCTACCAGGATGAGACCTTTTGCGACAATTCCCAGTTTGACCTTAGCCAATTTACAATGCCCCGGTGCGCCAGAGGAAGAAGAATTTTAGCACCCGGCTTCTTTGTCCGTCTTTGGTCACAAATTTTGGGCAAAATGCTTTCATCGTCAGTCACCCCGTTTCCTTATGGAGTTGTATTGCAATGGCTAAAGTATTACTTGTGGAAGATGACTTGGTGCTGGCCCATTCTATACAGTTGTGGCTCAAAGGCGAAAAGCATGTAGTGGAGCACGTGGCGGAAGGCAATCAGGCTCTGGAGCTGATTACCTTCAGTAGTTATGAGGTAATCATTCTAGATTGGGAATTGCCGGGTCTTAGCGGTATCGATATCTGCAGGCGCTTGCGCATGGCTCAGAATAAAGTGCCCATCTTGATGTTGACCGGGCGGGACAGCGAAGAACATAAGGTTACCGGTCTTGATTGCGGTGCCGACGACTATCTGACCAAGCCTTTCAGTTTGAAAGAGTTGAGCGCCCGCATTCGGGCGATTGTGCGCCGTTCGGCCGGGGTGGCTTGCAACGTTTTGCAGGCTGGCGATATTGTGTTAGATGCTGAGAGCCACCGTGTCACGAGGGGTGGTGAAGACATTGAGCTTATGCCCCGTGAGTTTGCCGTGCTCGAATTTTTGATGCGTAATAAGAACCAGGTGTTCAGTAGTGAAGCGCTCTTGCAGAAGCTCTGGCACACCGATTCCGACTCTTCCAGAGAGGCGGTGCGGGCCTGTATCAAGCGGCTGCGGCAGAGAATTGATCAAAGCGAGGATGAGGGCAGCTCCTTCATTGAAACAGTACCGAAAATCGGCTATCGCATCCGGCGCGGTTGAGCCTTCTGATGGGCATATGCTTCTATCTGCTAGAATTTGCTGTTTCAGTGACTCTGGTGGCAAATGTCATACGCTTCTCCACGAGAAAAGCTATTTCAGCTCTCGCTTCTTGACAGTTTTGTCATGCCTAAGAACGCGGCTGTGATCAGTCGCGAGATTCTTGACAGTAAGGAAGTACTGCTGGGCGTCTACATGAACGATGTGCGCGACTTCATTCTGGTCAGCAATTTTGGCTTGCACTGGATTTATGGTGAGGTCAGCCGTTTCGTCCCCTATTCCTCTCTCAAGAGTTTTGAACTGCCGCAGGAGTTGGAGGAGGGTACCATCGACCTTTTGCTTAAGGACGGCAGCGCTCTCACCATTCCTGTATGTAATGAAACTGAGGGCTCTCCGGACTTACTATCGTTTCAGTTGTATTTGCAGGCTGTGATCGATTATCTGGAACCGCCGGAGGAAGCCTTGATCCGGCAGATTGCCGGACCTGAGCAGTTGGCTTCTTACCTGCTTTCTGCTGGCGGCCCCTTTGCCCGGCTCTATGGCGAGCCTCTGGCGAGGGCGCTCACTTCCAGGGCAGATCTGGCTGAGAAGTTCATGGCCTTCGGCATAGATCCAGGCTTGCTCAAGCAGGAGCAGTTCTTCAGGGCTATTGCCCTGCTTACATCTTTACGCTCCAGAGACAGTCTGGAAGTGGAGCTGGTGCGGCAGTGGTATTTGCTCGATCAAGAGGGCGGTGATTCTCGCTTCAGTGATGGCCCGTCTGAAAAGGAAGAGTTGGGTTTCCCCGAGCAGAAGGTAATGGACTGCCTGGATCGGGAATGCTTGCGAGTATTCTCCCTGGCCCTGGAGGAAGTGGAGTCCATGGGCGGGACCTGTCTGGGGGCGGAGTTTTTGCTTCTAGCCCTGGTGCGGAATCATTTTAATGAGGTTCAAGCCGTGTTCGGAGTGGAGTCATTAAGTCTCGACAGTTTGCGTCTGGCTGTCAGGCGGGAGCGCGGTGCCGCGCCAGGCACTCCAGCCGGTACTTTGCCTTTCAGCGCACAGACCGTCAGTATTTTGGACGCGGCATTCGAGGAAGCTCATGCCAGTGGTGACGGCACAATCAGACCCTTGAATTTGCTATCGCAGTTTCATCGTCTGGAGACCGGTGTGGCGGCGTCGGTGCTCAGGCAGATCAATCGAGTTTAGGGTACGGGCAGCGTCAGTCGAAAGATTGACCCCTGCGGTAGGCAGACGCCGGTTCTCATCCTGTCAGTAAGCCATGTGGCGGATAAATTCCCTCATGGAGGGATCTAGAATTAGCGCGTTGGAAAACCCTTAAATTACATCTTGAAATCAAATTAAGTAGGTATGCAAATGACACCGACGACACTAGAAAAGAATCAATTGGATTTCCTGAGCGAGACAGTGAAAGCGCCTGCTTTTAGCTTCTTCTTTCGGCTTCATTCCGGTTCTGAGAAACAGTTGCATGATACCGGTCATATTCGCAGTCGTTGTCATGAAGTGTTTAAGGCAAGCGCTGTCGATGCCGAGGTGAAAGAGCGCCTGATGCGCGAGTGCGACGCCTTGATCGAGGCTCTTGATTGGCAGAGCGGTGCTAAGTCTCTGGGTTTATATGTTGCCGACGGGGCAGCCTTTGCTCGTATGTTCCATGTGCACCTGCCGGAAGTTTATTACATGGGTGATAACTTCTCCGTCTACGAAACCCTCTACGCCTTTGAGGCTTGCGCCCCCTACCTGCTCTTGCTATTCACGCCGGGCGGCCTTGAAATCTACAGGGGTCAGGGAAGTTATCTGGAAACCTTGCCCAAAACCAAGGAAGTAGTGCATCTCTTGTCGGTTTATGCCCACCGCGCCACCAGGCATGCAGATAAAGACGGCAAGGGTCGCAAAGGTGATGAAATAGATCACAAGTGGAAAGATGATCTCTTCCGCGCCTGGCAGGATGTGGCTGCCGCCGAGGGTCTGCCCATGTATGCAGCCGGTCTGGAGCAAATCGGTGCCGGAGCGGAGGAAGTGAAAGCCAGAGGCCTGAATCTGTTTTACGGCAGCGAGAGCACCTGGACCAGGACCAGTCCTGAGGAACTCAAGCCTCTGGTCAAGGATTTGCGCAACGAATACCGCAAGTATCTGGCTGCTCAATATGTCACTCGTATTGAAGCCGCCTTTGGTGCTCACAAAATGGTCTCCAGTCTCGATGAGATTGTCGACTGTGCCAGAGCCGGAAAAGCTGAAGTTCTACTTCTGGAAGACCCGCAGTGGACAACGGAAGTAGAGGCTAAGTTCACCAGGTTGCATACGGCCATTGGCGAGACCCTCTCCCGGGGCGGTCGGGTTGAATTTCTGCCTGAGGGCAGTCTGAGCAAGTGGCAGGGTGCCGCTTTGATTCTGCGCTACTAACGCTGGGCAGAGAGTTGTTCGATAAGGAGGGGAGGTGCAAGCCTCCCCTTTCTGCCGGGTAAGATAGCAACTCCAATCACTAAGGTTACGATTAAACCCGTCTTTAGGGTGATTGAACTTCTTCAGACAAGTGGCTAAATTTGAGCTGCAGAATTTGTATTTCCCTCTCGGGTTCACTTTTATGAAGATTCTCTTTGCCATTGACGGCTCCAATTGTTCGAAAATCGCCATAGCCCAGGCTCTCGATCTGAAGTGCCCTTACGGCACGGAACTGAAGGTGGTTTCAGTGCTCGATTTCTTTGAGCCGCTGCCGGCCGTAGAAGAAATCAAGGAGCGTGAAATTGCCGCTGCTCGCGCCCTCGTGGATGAAACCGTGGAGAAGCTCAAAAATACCCATAAAGAAGCCGTCGTGACCGGCGAAGTTCTGGACGGCTATGTGGTGGATGAAATCTTGCATGTCAGCCAGGAATGGGGCGCCGACTTGATTATTATGGGTTCCCATGGTCGCACCGGTATGGCTGAGTTCTGGATGGGCAGCGTCTCTCGTTCTGTGCTCCTGCATGCCCGCTCGGCAGTGCGTATTGTGCGCGATAAGTCCGGTGACGATCAGCCTTCCGGCGGCAATGTCTTGCTTGCCGTCGATGATTCCGAGCACTGTGATCACTTGATCGAACATGTGATTGCCATGCCCTGGACCGCCAAAACAACCTTCAGATTAGTGCATGTGGTGCCTTCCATCAATCCCGACATGCTTCTCGATTCAGATACCGGCTATGCCAATACCCTTTCCCAGTATTGCGATGCCAAGGTGGCAGGGGCGGAGATTTGGGTGCGAGAGCTGGTGGGCAAACTCAATGCCATATACGGCGATAACGTAGCCGAGTCGCGCATTGTCATAGGTGATGCGCGGGAAGAAATTCTCAAACAAGCTAATGAATGGCCTGCCGATCTGGTTATGCTTGGCTCACATGGCAGACGCGGCTTTGAGCGTCTGCTCATGGGCAGTGTTTCGGAGGCGGTTGCTACCCATGCCAAATGTTCAGTGGAAGTAACGCGCATGCCGGCCCGCCGCAAGCCCAAACTGCATGTGGTCAAGTAACAGGCTTCAATGACGATACATCATATACGGTGCCTGTCCCTCTCGCTTTGCCTCAGTCTGGGGCTTTCCTTGCCCGTCTATGAAGGCGTTTTCTTCAGCCCTGCTTTTGCCGTTGAGCCTATTTACTCCGGTTATTTCGATGCCGGCAAGAAGTTTTTCAAAGAAAAACGCTATCAAGATGCTTTGCGGCAGTTTGAGATGGCTCTCAGTAATAGTGAGCATCTCAAACCAGGTAGTGACGGGATGATTGCCCTTTATGACTTGCTCGGTCAGGCCTATTGTCATTGCGGCAATCAGCGCAAGGCGGAAGAGTATCTCTCAAAGTGTCTGGCCATGAGAGAAGCCAGCCCGAAGAAAAACGAGCTGGAAATGTTCGGCACGGTCATGTTGCTTGGTACCGTCTATCGCAACGAAAACAAGTTTGCCGAGTCGGAGACTCTATATAAGCGAGGACTGTCGCTGTTTCAGGGCTCCGGTCCAATCAAATATCTTTGCCAGGCCACCGTACTTTATGCTCTTGGTTCCCTCTATTTAGAAAGGGCTAAGGGACCGGAGTCCCAGACCGCTCTTGAGCAAGCCTTGAAACTGCGCGACAAAACGATACTCAAGTCTGCCTTGAGCGAACAGGGCATCTACGATGCGCTTGGACGCAGCTATCAAATGCAGGGGCGTATGAGCGATGCCGAGACAATGCTCAAAAGGGCTCTCGAACTGGCCGTGAAGGCAAAAGATCTGGATAGTACCGCCTACAGTGAGGCTAATCTGGCCGGTGTTTATATTGAGCTTTCCCGCTATGATGAAGCCAGAAAGTTACTGGAGTCGTCCATCAAGCTCATAGAACAGACTCATGGCGGCGACAGTACTCATATTGCCACCCTGTATTCCAATCTAGCCGAGGTGGCCATCAATCAAGATCGCTACGAAGAGGCGGAAGATCTGCTGAATAAGGCCCTTGCCATTCACCAGAAACACCTCGGACCCAGGCATACTTCCGTGGGCTACGATCTAAGCAAGCTTATCTCAGTGCTGCGCAATCAAGGCAAGTATCAGAAAGCCGAGGAACTCGGCCGGCAGTGCAGTGATATTTTCATCACCGCCCTTGGTGCCGATAATCAAACCACGGCGCAGTCTTACAAACTGATGTCGGGCGTGCTACTTGATCAAAATCGCCTGCCGGAAGCGGCCAGGTATGCCGATGACGCCATGAAGATCTTTGAGAATCTCGGTCTGACACAGGAGCAGGCCGAAGCCATGGTCTCTCTGGCCGAGATAAAGGCTCTCAGTAACGATAAGTCTGCCGCTCGCACGCTTTTTGAAACTGCCTGCGGGCTGATGGAAAAAAATAAGGACGCAGACCCCTCTTATCTGGCCCGCACCTATAGCGACCTGGCTCAAATTCATACTCAAGCCGGAGAACTGGCTGCCGCCGAGCAGGATATGCGAAGGGCCCTGGCCTTGAGGGAGAAGATTTACGGTAACGAATCGGCTCGTGTGGTGAGCGATTTGCGCGCCCTGGTGAAGAACTTAAACGCTCAGAAGAAAGTTGATGAAGCCAATCAGGTGCAAGTGCGCATCGATGCTCTCACCAAGAAAATGCCTGATTTAACCGTCAAGGCTACTCCTAACTTGACGGCTCCCATTGCCGAAGTAGCCGGTGTGGTGGCGCCCCGGTTGCTCAATAAATGGGCCCTGGTAATTGGCATCAGCAATTTTGCCGATCCTGATATAAATTTGCGTTATGCCGCCAAGGATGCCGTTGATTTTTCAAATTATTTGATTCAAGATGCCCACTTCCCTGCCGGCAATGTCAGGCTCCTTACCGATAAGGATGCCACCAGGGACAATATCATCAAGCATCTCGGACCGGAATGGCTGGGGAAAAGAGCGCGCAGCGATGATCTTGTTGTAGTGTATGTCTCCAGCCATGGCAGCACGGCCAAGAGCGAAGCCGGTGGCGTCAACTTCCTGGTTGCCCATGATACGCAACCGGATGCGCTTCTATCGAGCGGTATTCCCATGCAATGGCTCTCTCAGATCATCAAAGAGCAGGTTCATTCGCGCCGGGTTGTACTGATTCTGGATGTCTGCCACAGCGGCTCTGCTTCTGCCGGAGAAAAAGGACTGAGGCGGGAAAATAACTTCAATGTGGGCGCCGTGCCGATTGGTGAAGGGCAGGCCATAATTTGCTCCAGCGCCCCGGAGCAAGTCTCCTGGGAATCAAGAACCTATCCTAATTCGGTTTTCACCAGGCGACTGATCGAAGCCCTCAAGCAGAATGACGGCAAGGTTAATCTTAATCAGGCATTCTCCTATTTACGCGACAGTGTGGAGTCGGAGGTATTGCGTGATCGCGGTAAACTGCAAACACCGGTATACTTCAGCAAAAGCTGGCAGGGACCGCCGCCCGTGCTGTCGGCCGCAGGAAGCGCCCCGGATGCTTCCAACTCTCGTTGAAACAAAACCACATTGAGACTCCTGACCATGAAGCCTTATTTAAAAAAACTTCTTCTATGCCTGACCCTGGTTCTGCCGCTGACCGGCTTTGTCGCCCCTGCTTTTGCCGGCGAGGCAGAGGCTTGCAGAAAGTTTGTGCAAGACTTCTATAACTGGTATATTCCACCCGGTCATAAAGACAACGACGTGAAAGACATGGACCAGGCCTTGCTCAAGCGCAAGAACGCTTTTTCCGAGCCGCTCTATAAGGCCTTGAAAGCCGACAGTGACGCTGCTTCTAAGGTGAAAGACGAAATTGTCGGTCTTGATTTCGACCCCTTTTTGAATGCCCAGGATTTTGCCGATAAGTATGTTGCGAAGGAAGTCAAACCAAAGGGACCCTCTTATCTGGCCGCCATTCATTCCGTCAATGGGGGCAAGGTTAGTGCCAAGCCTGATCTGGAAGCTGAGCTGCAACCTTCAAAGAAGGGCGGTTTCGTTTTCGTCAACTTTCACTACGGCAAAAGCAGTATTCCCGAGAACGAAAACCTGCTCAGTATATTGAAGGTATTAGCAAACGATAGAAAGAAGTATCAGTCAGGCGCTGATAAGCACTGATACCTATGGTTGGGAAGGGCTTCTTTCGCTTTATGCAGGTGCTAAACTTTAGACGGTTTTAGCACTTTACCTGCGAGGAAGCAAAATGGCCAAAGTTGTAGACAACGATGCTCCCAAGTCTCTCATCATTGAGTTCAAGACCCCTTCCGGTGAAGTCTGGGCAACTCTGACAGCTGAAGGTCGTGAATTCAAAACCGGCTCAACAGGATTTTACGCCAACGGTAAAGTGAAAAATCCCAAGAACGGACTGCCTTACCAGGTCGGCTGCAATATCATTCTGGTCGGATCGAAGGAATAACTTGCCGGAGACGGCACATTAAAAGCGACTGCGGCGGATTAATCTGTTCTGCGTATTTTTCCCAGAGACAAAGACACCTGAAGACTGTAACTATGTGATCGTATATGTTACTGCCAGGTAAACGCTGTGTCCCCCCAAGATACGGAAAAGCATGTTGGCGCTTTTGAAGAGACCGGCAAAGAAACGGCCTCCGGCAACGCCTTTGTGGACGGGGCCAAAAAGCTCTGGCAGGAAGCCTATGAGCATCCAGTGGCCACCGCCGCCATCGTGGCCGGTATAGCTGTGACAACTTATGCCACCAGGGGCCAGATCGGTAAAATTCTAGGCTCCAGCGGCAAATCGGTTTTACTGGTGGAAGACACGCCTTATGCCGCCCAGACCATGAAGACCCTGCTGGAAAAGGAAGGGCAGTCGGTCACCTGGCTCACCGGCGTTAAAAGAGCCAATCCATATATCACCGGTATCACCGAGTCGGGGCAGGAGATGGTTGTCGACCCTCGGCGATACAAAATGGCTTTTGTAGACGGCGAGTTGAAGGGCAGCTATTTGCAAGGAGTTCATGTGGTAGATGCCCTCAAAAAGGAGGGCGTGCCAAGTATCGGCATCTCTTCCCAACCCACCGAAAATGCGGCACTGCGCCTAAATGGTGCCATTGCCGCCACGGAAAAGCCCACGGCCATGACTACTCTTGCTTCTCATAAGTTCGATCTCGGTCTTGCCTTACGCAATCCCGGTTTGCAACAGAGCCGCTTCGATTTCGTAGGCTCGGAAATGAGGCGCATGCACACTAAAGGTGCGGGACCCATAGCGCCCGAGGTGCAGCAAGGTTATGATGCAACCTCCAAGCTGATGATGACCTTTCTTTCCAAGTAGTTGACCGTAGTCGATTGCCGTAAGGTGGAGCAAGACATCTATAATGGTGTTTCCGTTGGTCCTTAACTTTTGCCTTTGCCGGGAGCTGCATGAAAGAACTGGATTTTAAGCAGGGTCGCCTCTCCTTCCATGATGAGACACTGGAGATGGTGCCCAGCCTGCCCGAGCAAGTGGAGATGCGGGTGCGCCTCTTTGTGGTGGACGAAAACGGTTTGATTGAAACCGGCTTTTTTAGTTTCGAGCAATTGCAAGGGCTTTTGGTATCGCATAAGGTGCTCTGGTTGCATCTTTCAGGCTCTCTGGGCACAGAATTCTGGAAGGAAGTAAAAACCTTTCTTGATCTTACCGACGAGCAGGTGAAGTATCTGCGCAGCCCGCATAGCAAGGCATTCTTTGAAGACTTTCATAACGGCATGTTTCTCACCTTGCCGCGCCCCTCCGTATCGGATCAGGTGGATGCCATTGAGACAGTCAATTACTTCGTGACGAAGAATGTCTTGGTTTCGAGGCAGTTCAGTCATGACAATGCCTTTTCTCTGGTCAGTCACCGCCTCATGGAAAAGGCCGAGTACTTTTCCCCTGACCGTGCCGATAGACTAACCGCAGAACTCATTCACGATGTCATCGAGGCTTATTTTGCCCTTTTGCAGCTGGGTGGAACCAAGCTTGAGGCCATTCAAAACAAAATTATCAAACGACCGGGTAAGGAAGAACTGGCCTTGATAAACAAGGCGCAGCAGGTAATCTGGATTTTTCTCAATTATGTCTGGCCAATTGAAACAGCTCTGCAAATCATGCACCGCTCTACCAATCCAATCATGTCGGAAGACGGCAGGCAGCATCTTGGCTTTCGCCAGGAGGAAGCCGGAGCTGTTGTAAGGCTCTTTGAGACCTACCGGGCTATGTCATACAACCTCATGGATGTCTATGTTTCCGGGCTCAGCCTGCGCACTAATGAATCCACTGTTGTGCTTACAATGATTGCCACTCTCTTTCTGCCGCCTAGCTTGATAGCCGGGATTTACGGCATGAACTTCAATATTCCGGAAGTGCATGTCACCTTCGGCTATTATTTCTGCCTGGCCTCTATGGTGGTGGTGTCGGGCGGGCTCTTGATCTGGCTGAAGCTAAAAGGTTTCATCGATCTGTAGTTGTATCTTGCAGGAGGAAAGATGGATGAGCTCATAAGGCGATATTCCGAGCTGGCGCCTGACTATGACCGCATTGTCACCGAGAAGGCCGGATATACGGCTCATGCAAGGGTGCCGCAACAAGTTTTGAAGCTATTGGGGCCGCTGGAGGGTGCTAGTATTCTGGACCTGGCTTGTGGTACAGGCTTGAGTTCGGATGTGTTTTTTGAAGCCGGTTGCGAGGTGACGGGCATTGATATTGCTCCTGGTATGATCGAGGTAGCAAAACTGAGACCATTTAAAAAACTGCTCTGTCAGAGTATAGAAGATACTCTGGACGTGCCGGATGCTAGCTTCGATGCGGTGGTCGCAATCGGAGTCCTGGAGTTTATCCGTGCGCCCCGCCAGTTGCTTGAGCAGATCTCCAGGAAACTTAGGAGTGGCGGCATTTGTGGTCTTACAGTGCCCCGGCGTCTGCCATTGCATACCAGGTTGGATATATTTTCCTATTCCACGGATGAGTTCATGAGCTTTGTTGATTTGGGCTGTTTTGAAGTGGTAGAGGTGGCTGAGTTCTTTGGCTATGAGAGGCAGCAAGAGAGAGTCGAGTATAAAGCCTTTTACTTGCGAGGAAGTTAGCCACAACATCAACATGGAAGCGCAGTTAATTGATAATTGAGTCTGTTTCAGTGCACCCTTCGGCCGCCTGAAAGTGGGGATATAGGAGCTGAATTGAGATGGAAGAAAAAGAGCAGAGCGAGTATTTAAAGCAACTGCAATTAGAGTTGGATGCGCCGATTGAGACCGTGCAGCAGTTTAGGAAGGCGCGAGAATACTGCCGTTTGATCAGCAGGCTGGGGGTTTGCAATTCGATTGCCGCTTACGTAGTCGATGAATTACGTGAGGCGGCAACGCGATATTTGAGGAGCGGCGATGTTGAAGTAGAGGAGGCCAGGTCTGCTTTCTTTGAATCCCTCGGACCTTTCCACTTCCTTAGTGATGAAAGGGTTTTGCAAGTTTGTGAGCAGTTGCCTGAAGTAACTAAAAATTCGGAGGATGTTCCGATTGCTTTGCTCTATGTATACGAACAGCTACTCTCCAGTCGGGAGCGAAAGCAGAAACCATGGCTCTATAATCAGGTTCGGCGCTTCGCCTGTGCACTGGAGAGGCATGGTCTTTTGACTGAAAGTCTAATCACACTCTCGTATGCAGACGAACTGGCAAACTTGCACTTTGATAGTGAGGAAGCGCGCTTAAATGATAAGCTTTCGTTTTATAAGACCGATGAATACAGGAATCCATTGCTGGAGAGCTTGGACGAAGTTTTGAAGAAACGCTCGCTATTCAGTAGTGATTTGAAGCAACTGAAGACAAGCATTGAGGAACGTATTCGGCACTGAAAGCCCGGCAAAGAAATAGGCACCCCCTTGTGCGGGAGGTGCCTACTGAATTTTTGCAGCCGTTAGTGGAGCAATGCTCTACTTAGCGGAAACGTTTTTTCTGACCGCCGGAGGCTGAAGCAAAAGCTTTGAACTTGTTGCCGCCGGAAGCAGAGGTCTTTTTCTGACCATGGAACTTGCTGCCCTGGGAGAAGCTTTTCTTCTTGCCCTGATAGCCGCCCTGTCCTTCCTGTCTGTCATAGCCGCCTTCGCTTCTAGCGCGGCCGTAGCCACCGCCTGAAGGTCTACCTTCACCTCTGGCATCGGAATAATTTCTTTCCGGTCTGCCTTCGCTGCGGTAAGAAGTGCGTTCTTCCCCTCTGAATTCGGAGTAGTTTCTCTCTGGTCTGCCTTCGCTTCTAGAGTCGGAATAATTTCTCTCCGGTCTGCCTTCGCTTCTGGAGTCGGAGTAATTTCTCTCCGGGCGTCTATCGCTTCTATATTCCGGTCTGGTCTCGGCCATTCTTTCAAAGAAGCCTTTGCCCTGGGAATTACCGCTTCTGGGGCGCTGTTCGGTTCTCGGTCTGGCTTCACTGCTTTCGAAGCGGTCGCGGTTGACCGGTCCACGGTGGCTGACCCAACGGCCCTGTCCCTGGGATTTGCCGCGACGGTTGCCGGAGTTTCTTTCCTGGGGATCTCTGCCGCCTTTGCCGTCACCGAGTTGGCGACCGACTACCTTTTCTATCTGGCTGAGCAAATAGCGCTCGCCTTCTGAAACGAAAGAGTGGGCGGTGCCGCTTCTACCGGCCCGGCCGGTGCGACCGATGCGGTGCACGTAGTCGGCGGATGAGAGGGGCAGGTCGTAGTTGATTACATGGCTGATGGCGGGAATATCGAGACCGCGAGCGGCTACATCTGTGGCGATGAGCACCTGGAAGGCGCCGCTTCTGAATTTATCGAGGGTGCGCTCTCTTTGTTTCTGTCTGATGTCACCGTGAATTTCATCGGCGGCGATGTTGGCTTCTTTCAGTCTGTCGGCTACCAGGGTGGCTTTTACCTTGGTTTGCGTGAAGACCAGGATGGAACCTTCCACACCGGTTACCAGTTCCAGGAGCTTCGCTTCCTTCTCTTTTTCTTTCAGATAGTGGATACGCTGGTCGATGGTGCTGGGTTCGATGCGACCGGTGTTGATCTGGACTGTTTTAGGGTTCTTCTGATAAGCGTTGGCTACGGCAGCCACCCGCTTGTCTATGGTGGCGGAGAAGACCAGGGTCTGTCTCTCTTCCGGCAGATACTTGAGGATTTCATTGATTTGCAGGCTGAAGCCCAGATCTAGAAGTCTGTCGGCTTCATCGAGCACCACTTGACGGGCTTGCATGAGATCGGCCGCGCCGCGTTCGAGGAAGTCGATGAGGCGACCGGGGGTGGCGATGATCACATGGGCGCCGCGCTTGAGTGCGTTGGCTTGTTTCATGTAATCGGCACCGCCGTAGAGTGCCACCACATGCAATGCCTTGTTGGCATTCATCCTGATGAACTGCTCTTTTACTTGCAGGGCCAGTTCGCGAGTGGGCACCATGACCAGGGCCTTAGTGAAGATAGGTTCGAATTTGAAGAGCTTCATCTTCTGCCAGCGGGGCAGGCGCCGCAGGGGCTTCCCTTCAGCGGCCAGGGCGTCTTGATCGAGGGTCTTCTTGGGGGCTTCGACTTCCTTGAGGCTTTCGATGATGGGCAGGGCGTAGGCAGCGGTTTTACCTGAGCCGGTCTGGGCTGAGACAATCAGGTCTTCCCCTTCCATAGCCGAGGGAATAGTTGCTTTCTGCACTTCCGTGGGATTTTCAAATCCTAGAGAAGTAAGAGTAGCAATTGTAAGCTCGGAGAGTCCGAGCTCTTGAAAAGTTTTCAAAATGGAGTCCTTTATTGTGATTGCGCATTAATTGCGACGGTATTGGGACGCTTTTTGCGTCCCTGGCTGCCCGTTCTCATTAATGCGAGCGTGCTGGCACAATAAGACTCTTGACAGAAGTCCATGGAGTATTACATACGCGCTGCTTGGATGTCAAAAGGATTGGGCGTCTTTGTAAACTAGGTAAATTGGCGGGCTTTAATGTGTCTCATAAAATGGTGCCGCCACTGTTCTAAAGTACCGGTGCCGCCCGGCTAATTCCACGCTTATTTTTCAGGGCGGTGGTAACCTTTATAGTTGAATCCTGACCGCACAACTGAGGACCCCCGTCTTACATATGAACCTTGGTGAAATCAGCATTGATGTGGAGAATCTCAAGGGCAGCCGTGCCGGGCGCAGCTTCGACCTGACGCTCGATGAGTTGCATTTGCTTGAGACTGCCTGCAACTATCCCAACTGGCAGCCTACGCCGCTAGAACTGGCTCAGGCTGTGTCAAGACCGGAGAGTCCCTGTGATGAGGTGAAGCTTTCTCAGCTTTTGCTAGCCCTGAGAAACAAGCTCGATCCGGCTTGCGACACCATTTTTCCGCAGCTTTTCTCCAGCACCCAAACAGCTACTTTTACCAGGCAGGTTGACCCTTATGTGGGCTCGGTGCTGGCTGATCGCTATGTTCTGACCAAACTAATCGGCGGCGGCAGTTCCAGTTTGGTTTACCAGGGGCGCCGGCGCCATGACAATAAGCCCGTGGCGGTCAAGCTCCTCATTATCAATTCCCGCAGTTCCCCTGAAGTGCTGGCCCGCTTCAAGCGAGAAGCCCGCTTGAACAGTGCTCTCGTGCACAAAAATATTGTGGCGGTGGAAGACTACGGCGTGGGCGAGCGCGACCAGCCCTTTCTGGTCATGGAACTCCTGGACGGGGCAACCCTACAAGAGATCGTGGAAAAACACGGTTTGCCCAATCTGGTAGAGGTTCTAGGCTTCTTCCGGCAGGTCTGCGAAGGGCTGGCTTACGCCCACAGTCAGGGCATCGTGCACCGGGACATCAAGCCCAACAATATGATGGTCATGGGCAGCGGTGAGTCAGGCTTTACCGTCAAGATCGTTGATTTCGGTCTGGCCAGACTGGCGGAGAACGACAATCCCAATACCGAAGTAACCCAGGCCGGTAATGTGGTGGGCAGCCCTCCTTATATGAGTCCCGAGCAGTGTCGGGGCGAGCAGGTAGATCACCGCTCCGATATCTATTCCTTGGGTTGCAGCCTTTACGAGATGCTGCACGGCGACCTTCCCTACCTTGGTAAAGACCCGGTCAGTGTCATGATCAAGCATCTCAAGGCGCCCATCCCGGAGATGGAAGTAAAGAAAGCCGACAGCGAAGTCAATGCCGAGCTCAATAAAGTGGTAAGTCGATGCCTGGCTAAGGAGCGGGACGCCCGCTACCAGAGCGCCACGGAAGTAGCTAACGAACTGGCCCGCTGCGAGGCGCTTTTACAAAAAGAGAAGCCAGGCACCTGGGAGCCCAAGAACAAGGTTTTGAGCTGGTTGGCGGCTCGGTTTCGTTAGATATTGTCGGGCAGACCGTAATAGGCTTTCTCCGCAGAAACCGTCTCACCTTGCTGCCTGAGCCTGTTTTTCCTGTTCATCAACCACATCTGGTTACCGCAGTCATAGTGCCACCATTCATAAGGGTAGTTCTCGAACCCGGCAGAAAACATTGCCCAGTAGAGTATGCGCCTGTTTTCCCTGGCCGTTTGCCTTGATAAACCGGAGAGCTTTGCCGGTTTCTCAAAGTAGGTGGTATGTGAAAGTTCACTGTCATCGTCGAAGATACCGCCCATGAAGAGCGGTTCTTTAGTGACTATCGTCCGCAGGGTGAGGTCTACCGCTGCACCGGTAGCATGGGTTGGCCAGGTGCGAGGATTGTTTTTCTGGAAGTGCTCGGCGCTGGAACAGTAGCGTCCGGCCATGCTTTTGAGCATTGCATCGCCGGCTCTGGGGTATTCTCTGGCGGCCCGTTCTTTGAAAAATTGAAAGAGTTGAGCTTGCAGAGCAACGGGGCGGTAACCGTCCAGTACCAGCACTTCCAGTCCCTGCCCTTTCAGGCTTTCGTTTACTTGCTGCAGTTTGCGTGCCAGCCCCAGTCGCAGTCTCGGACTGGCTTCCGCCCCGGCAAATGCCCGCCCGTAAGGGAGATTGAAACCATCCCGGCGAGCATAGAACGAGTCGCAGGCAATACCGTAGTCTTCCAGCACCACCAGTGGTTCACGGTTTTGGGCGGCGGCCGTATCGACCGGTTGGTCTTTGTAAGAAAGTGCGGTTGCCGCTCTGGAGGGTTGCAGCTTCGGCAGAGCCCGCTCTTTCCAGTGGCCCTCGGCGGCAGTGGCACTGCCTGTGATGGCAAAGACGCAAACTGTGGCAGTCAAGGACCGCCGCAAAATACTTTTCACTATTGCCCTTAGCCCGGCAACTGACACTGTGCCGTACTTTTCTTGGTGCGCCCTTCGTAATCCTTGACCGTTTCCTTGAGGGAGGGATCGAGAGCTACCCTTTCATCAAAGACAAAGCATTCGCCTTGATAGTGCGCGCCGCCCACTTTCTCGAAATATCTAAGGATGCCGCCGTCCAACTGGTAGACTCGGGGTAACTGCAGCTCTTGCATGAAAAGGGCTGCTTTCTCGCAGCGTATACCGCCTGTGCAAAAGGAGACCACTGTTTTTTCTTTCAGTGAACGGGCGCTTTCACTTTCCTTGGCCAGGTCCTCTTTCAGGGCATCGGGAAACTGGCTGAAGCGCTCAATGTTGAAATGCTGCGCGTTTTCAAAAGTTCCTATGGCCACTTCAAAAGCATTGCGCGTGTCGAGCATGACCACCGGGCGTCCTTCATCATCATGACCGCGATCCAGCCATTCTTTCAGCCTTTCGGGGCTGACGGCAGGTGCTCTTTGACCGGAAGGATTAATGGTGGGGTGACGCATGGTGATGATTTCTTTCACCAATCTGACCACCATTTTGCCGAAGGGCTGATGATTGGAATAGCCTACCACTGCCTGTCTTCCGAAGTCGTCGCCCAGATAAATATCCTGCCGAAGGAAGGTCATGAACTGATCGAGGGTGTCTTGCGGTGCGGCCAGGAAGAGATTGATTCCCTCCGGGGAAAGCAGGATAGTGCCTTTCAAACCAAGGCGGTCAGCCTCGGCTTTGAAGATAGGCTGCCAATTTGCCGGATCTGCTACGGCCTGGAATTTGTAAGCGGAAATATTGACGATTTGCATGGAGTTATTATATTGACAAATTGCCTGGTTTGAGCGCCAGGCTGGAGGTCTAAGAGAAAATTGTTCTCAGGTGCCAGGTCTTCCGTCTCGCTCAGATTGTCGCAATGCCTATATAATTGCAGTTTTCTCAGGGACCTCGGTCACTAAAGTTTGGGTAAACAAATGCAATATCGTCAATTGGGAGAGTCTGATCTCCAGGTTTCAAGCATAATCTTCGGTGCCTGGGCGATTGGTGGCTGGATGTGGGGCGGCGCCGAGGAAAAGGACGCCATCGAGGCCATTCACGCTTCTATCGATGGTGGTGCCACTTCCATCGATACCGCGGCCGTTTACGGTTACGGACGTTCCGAAGAGATAGTGGCCAGAGCCGTGAGCGGACGCCGCGACAAGGTGCAGCTTCTCACCAAGTATGGGCTTCGCTGGGATGCCACTGAGGGTGAGCATTTCTTCGACTGGAGTGATGAGCAGGGTACCAGGCACATTTATCGCAATGCCCGCAAGAAGAGCATCATCGCCGAATGTGAAGCCAGTTTGCGGCGCCTGAACACCGATTACATCGATCTGTATCAGTGCCACTGGCGCGACCCTTCCACCCCTGTGGAAGAGACCATGGAAGCCATGAATGAGCTTGTGGCCCAGGGGAAAGTGCGGGCCGTGGGCGTCAGCAATTTCTGCGCCGATGACATCGCCGCCGCCGGCAAAGTTACCCGGGTGGCCTCTAATCAGCCGCCCTACAGTATGGTTTTGCGCGATATAGAGAAAGATATTGTGCCTTATTGCCTGGCGCATAAGATCTCGCTTCTCGTCTACAGCCCGCTGCAAAGGGGGCTTTTGACCGGCAAGTTTAAGCCCGATGCAGTCTTCAAGGACGGTGATCATCGGGGCAAGCAGAGCCATTTTCAGCCTGAGAACATCAAACGCACCAATGCTTTTCTGGAGCGCATCAAACCCATTGCCGAGGACCATGGCGCCACTTTAGGTCAACTTGTTATAGCCTGGACCATTGCCCAACCCGGTATCACTGCCGCCATCGTCGGCGCCAGAGACGCGGCGCAGACTGTTGAGAACCTCAAGGCCGCCAGTATTGAATTGAGCGCCACCGAGCTTGCCACCATTAATCGGGAACTGGAAACCCTCACCCTTGTGGCGGCATCCTGAGTTTCGCCTGACTTTCTGCGAGGCATAAAGCAGGAAGGAAATAGATTCTCAGCGCGAGTTACAGGATGAGCGATAAAATTTTAGATGGGCATCCGGATGCTCCTTTGGGAGCTGGTCTTGCTCAACGCTCGCTTTCTGAGAAACTTGTCGATCAAGGTGAGCTATTCTGGGGAGCCTTGAAGCAAGCCCCGGATTCTTTTAAGGCAGCCGGGCAGGAAGCTCTTTCCAAGCCCGGCGACACTGCCTTGATGACGGCAGCTAGCTTCGGTCTTGGTGCGACCGTGGCACTCTTAAGCAAGCGTCCCGATCTGCTTGGTCAGACCGTGAAGCCTCTTATCGAGAACACCCTCCATAATGGCGGCAAGGTTTTGAGCGGTACGGCGCTGGTAGATCTTACCGGCAAGACAGTCGCTCCCTCTTATGCTGTTTGGAAAGACCCGGGCAAACTGGAGAGCAGTCAGGCACTTCTGGGGTCTCGCCTGGGTCGGGGTGCCTTCGATTACGGTTTGAACCTTAGCTCCGGGGCTGTCGGCTTCCTTAGTGTTTCCAGGCTGGGCCATGCCGGTTTGCATCCCTCAGCAATCGGCGCCGGCTTTGAAGGTCTGCACCGGCAGGGGGAGGCGCTCAAGCAGCTGCCTGCCAGTGTCAAGGCGGAAAACTTTCTCGGGCGAGGCGGCAACGGTGCCGTCTACAAGCTGGATTTTAGCAATGACTTTGTGGTCAAGGTGCCTGAATTCAAAACTAAAACGCCCGTATTGGGTGAGCTGGAGAAGGTTGACGACATCATGCCCGGTTCCAATATCGGTCAGCCCGTGGCAAAAATGGGCGACTATTTGATTTTGAAGAAGCAAAATGGTTTTCCGGCCGGCTCTCCCGATGCCAGAAGTCGCCGTGCCATGAGCCCCGAGGCCGCCGAGGCGGTTTATGCCCGCAGTATTCAGGAAAGTGCTGCGCTGCCTCAGTCAGCCTATGATGAGTTGGCTGTGCTGATGATGCAGCTGGAAAAGCGCGGTCTGCAATTCGACCCTTCTAAGCCCGGTAACATCTTGATCGACTCTGCCGCCAGGCGCTTCAACCTGGTTGATATCAGTCCGACCAGTGCGGTCAGACCGTATCAACACACGGTCTCCGATATGATCGTGCCCCTGGTCGACAATTACTTTACCGGTTCGGTTCTCAGCGACAAAGGGCTCAAGTATCGCCCCCAACTGGCTGAGATAATCACTAAAGCTACAAAAGCGTCCCTAAATGCATCCATGCACCCCGTCCGCGAAGGTGATTCCTCTTTGCGCTATAGTTATCAGTTAGCAGGTTTGAAGCCGCCTGAAGCTCTTTGAAAGTTGGAGTGCCATTGTCCGATCTTCCCAGCCAGATCAAAGCCGATGCCGACGGCGCCACCTTGCTGGCTCCTTACGGTAAGAGCCGTTATTCACTTGAGCTTTCCATGTCCGGTGCCGACCTGTTGGCCCGCCTGAAGGAGGACACCACCTCCGGTTTCGGACTGATGCTGCGCAGCAAACCCTTCTACGGCAAGGTCAGTGCCGACGGCTTCAAGCTGCGCTCCACCCGCGTCAGCACAAGAAATTCCTGGTCGCCGCAGGTAGTGGGCCGTGTCAAAGCCGGCAGCCGTGAAAACACTTGCCTGGTGGAATTCAGCTTTGACCTGCCTACCTCCATCAAGATTGCCTCACCGCTGGTCTTTCTTTCCTTCCTGGTGGTGCTGATCGCCCTTTTACCTGAGCTTACTTCCCCAGGCAAAGCCGTCTTTCTACTCTTTCAGTTTCTCTTCCTTGCCACCATCATTCCGCTTTCTCTCTACATGGGTCTGCGCCTCGGCAAAAAAGACAAGCAGCATATCCTCGAGTACTTCCAGAACTTGCCCGGGGCCAAACTTTCTGTGCAGAAGCGTTTGATTGAGTAAATGATTTCGCTCAGCCAATATTCTCAGTAAACTTTCCTCTTGCCCTCAGAACTTAACCCGCATTTGCGCCGCACATACTGCCGATACGCCTCCCAGAGGCGGAATGCAGGTGAGGTCAACGGCTACGTTCTTACCTTCAATAGAGGCCAGCGGCAAGAGCATTGGTGTGGGAAAGCCTTTCAAAGCCTTGTAACCAGAGATCAAACCGGCTTGCAGACCTAGTTTGACCGGGCCGTATTGATAGGGGGTGTAGTGGTAGGCTGCGTAAAAGCTGTCTTTATGAATGCTGTTTCGGTAATAGCCAAAGGCTACAGCACTCTCGTCATCGAGGCGCCGCAGGATGCCTACGCCGTAATTTGTTTCATTGTAATTGGCCTGCCGATTCTGGTGATAAGAAAGTGCGCCTAATTGCAGCCAGGTATCATGCTTGTTTTGCAGATCAATTTTGAGTTTGCCTTCCTCCTGGTTGAAGCTTATGCCGGCATCTTTCAATTTCTCCGAACCGCCCCAAATGCTCTTGCCTTGCGCTCCTTGAGCGTCTCCCATGAGCTGCCAGGACTGTCTGGAGAGGTCTTCTTGCAGAGCCTCTCTGGGCAGGGTCAGATTCAAAGGCTTATCTTCAAGCGCAGGCTTCGCCTCGCTGACGGCAGTCTCAGCAGTCATTTATCCAAGGACCTCGGATTGTCTGTTTTTGGGGGAGGTCCCGAGGATATATCCGCCCCTATATGACAGCAATGGTAAGAATACTAATTACTACCCAAGCTTAGAAACAGATATAGGTTGTGACAGAAATGTGGCATGGTCTGCGGGTTTAGCCTAAGGATGAGGCCCCGGCATAACTGTTGCCGCCGCGTTGAATGACGAAGTCTGCCGCTTGATTGGCCTTGACCACCAACTCCTGCCAGGTGAGACCGTCTTTGCCGTAAAAGCTGCCGCCGATGCTGGGTACCAGAAAGATGCTCTGGGGACCGGCATAGAAAGGCTGGCTGTTGAAAAACACGCCGATACGATCGGCTAGTTGGACGGTTTCTTCTTCCGGCCGGTCGATGAGCATGACGAGTAACTTATCACTGGAGAGCAAGGCCGTTTTTTCTTCCGGCTTGCCCATGTGAATGATGGCTCTGGACGCGAACCCTAGCGCTTCTTCGTAGGCCGGCATGCCGAACACACCAGCCAGGCTGAATAGATCGTGGAAACCTACCACCAGAAAAGATAAGGGCACCGTACTGTTGTTTACCTGACTGAGAAAGGCTCGCTGACTGGCCTGGGCAATGAAAATTTGCATGGTATCGAAGTCGAGCAAGGTGTTGGCCACAATCTCGGGAGCCCGGGTCTGGGTCTCCTGACCGGGCGGTTTCAGCGCCTGCATGTTGTGCATTGTGGCCAGTCGTTTGCGGCTTAGATCGGCTGAGAGTTTGGAATTCTGGCTGTTGACCGGCGGAACAGCGCGGTTTCTGGCGCTGGAATTCGTACCGGCTCCGCCGTCCCGGCGCAATTCATTGACCGAGCGACTGAACCAATTGTCGAGGATAACTTTATTTTCCGGGTTTCCCGTCATGATGGTTGCCACCTTCTCTGCCCTACTTTCATTTTATTCCCCGTTTGTGATCTTTTTGTTTGCCCCCCGCCCCGCTGCCTGCTTTGTTACAGTTGCCACGATGTTAAAATTGCACATCACTGAGAAGGGTGGTGAGTTTCGCTTATGTCCATTGAACCTGGGTCTGCTGCTGACTGGGCTGCGGCTCTGACGAACACGGTGGTGCTCCTGTTCATCTACAGACAGCTCAAGCTCATGAACGTACAGATGATTCAGAACGATGAGCAGGAGCGCTTTCGCCGTTCTCTTGAGTTTATTAAGTTATACAAAGAGCAGTTAGAGCAGACCGACAGCCTTCTGCCCTGTGAGCTATTGAACGGTGATTTCCTTGAGAAGGAGCCCAGCGGCGAGGATTTCCAGAAACTGCTGGAACTCTTTTATCGCCCCCGGGTGCGGCTCTTTACCCTTTTGAATTTGCTCATGGAGCACCAGGAGGTGGAAGAGCGCCTGCTCTTTAATTATTTGATCGATGAATTCAATAACTTCCTGGCCATAGGGGTGAAGGCGGACGGCTCGGCCGCCTTTATGCAGGGCACCGGCGCCCGTTTGAGTATTTTGCTCACAGCCTGGGGCTCCCAGGTGAAAGCCCGGAAACTTCTCTTTCCGGTGGGTTAAAATGCCAGGAAGGAAAAGTCGCACTTTGCCCGTGCTGACCAACCATACCGAATACTAAGGCAAGTATTGCCCTGACGAAGAGTTAGAGTTAAGAAAAATGCTGAACGAGACCGCCCCTGACTTTGCCCTGGAAGCTACAAATGGTGAGCAAGTAAAGCTTTCCAGCCTGAAGGGGGCCTTTGTGGTGCTGGTCTTTTATCCAGCCAATGACACCCCAACCTGTAACGCCCAGCTCGCTGAAATGAGCCTCTCGGCCCAGGAACTGCTGGCCCGCAATGCCCTTGTCTTTGGGGTCAACACGGCTTCGGCCTCCCGCTCCGGCGACTATTGTCTGCGCAAACGACTGACCTTCCCCATTCTCTCCGACCCGGGCGGCGCCGTGGCCAGGCAGTACAAGGCCTTTACCGCCTGGATCGGCTTAAATCGTCGCACCGTGGTGGTAGTCTCCCCCGAGGGTTCCATCTGCTTCTATGAGAAGGGTAAGCCCCCGGCCAGTAAGATTTTGGCGGTCATCGATAACTTGCGCGCTCCGGCGGAGGCTTGAGGCTTAGAACTGATGAGTCTGAGGATAATTCTGAGTCTGTGCCTGGCCCTTTCCTGCCTCTGTCCGGTGGTACAGGCCCAGGAAGAAGCGGCTACCGGACCGGTGGCGGACAAATGGGCGGTGGTTATCGGCATCAGTAAGTTCAAGAATCCCACCCTCAACCTCAAGTATTCCGCCAAGGATGCCCGGGATTTTCGCGACTTCCTGGTCAATTCCTGTCACTTCGCCCCGGATCACGTGCTCTTGCTCACCGATGAAGCGGCTACAAAAGAGCAGATTCTTGATGTATTGGGCGATAGCTGGCTGCCGAGGGTGACTCTGCCAGAGGACCTTTGCGTGATTTATTTCTCCAGCCACGGCAGTTCCTCCGACATGGACCTGCGCGGCACTAATTATGTCGTCGTTCACGACACCAACCCCGAGAAGCTATTCACAACCGGCATTTCTATTCAGGGGCTGGCCACCACCATCAAAGAACGGGTGCACAGCAAAAGGGTCTTGATCGTTCTTGATGCCTGCCATTCCGGCGGCGCCAGTGACGAAAGCAAGGGTTTGCGGCGGGTAGGCGGCGTGGACGCCTCCTTGATGGCTCAGGGCACAGGTCATGCGGTCATCTGTTCCAGCCAAAAAAGCGAGTCTTCCTGGGAATCCAAGCAATATGCCAACGGCGTATTCACCCGCTCTTTGATAGAGTCCTTCGCCGTCAACGGCGAGAAGACTACCTTGAAGGAAGCCTTCGGTCATTTGAAAGAGTCCGTGCAGCGCCAGGTTGTGGGAGAACGGGGGGTGACCCAGACCCCTGTTTTGGAAGCCAGCAAATGGAGCGGACCGGAACTGGTTCTGGCTGTGCCCCCGGTCAGACCGCGCCCCCTGCCGGAAGCTGCCAAAATTGTGCTCAATCAGCCCGAGAAAAATGTCGTATCTGCCAATCTGAATTCGGCAGCGGCCGCCTCTAATATTAGCTCGTCGCCGGTAACACTAAAGGCTTCCGTACCTGATATCGCGGGTGATTACATGGGTTCCAACGGCTTACACTACCATTACTGGCAAAAGGGCAGCCGCTGCGGCTTCGAGATGCCTGCCTGGGGCGAGACCAGTAAGGGAATCATCACGGAAAATGAGAGTAAGAACGGGTTTGTGCTCGTATCATCCTGGTCTGGTCTGGTGAACGGCAGCGGCACAGCTGATCTGGAATGTGATTCAGCCCTGCGGGTGATCAAGATCAAATCTCAAGACGGTACAGTATTAACAAGAGTGGATGTGGCAAAATGAGCCAGAGGAAAACTACCATGGTTGGCAAAAAGGGAAGCATTCCGGTGGGCCGGCTCAAGTCTGTGGTTTGCAGCATGCTGGTTCTTCTGGCATGCCAGGCACCGGTTTTTGCCCAGGAGAGTAGCGAAGTCGTTAACGCCGGCGGCGAGCGTCAGACCGGTCTGGCGGTTAATCGACCGATTGCTGATAAATGGGCTTTGATTGTGGGGATAGGCAATTTCGCCGACAGCAAAATTCCCAAACTTAAGTATGCCACCAAAGATGCCCGCGACTTTTACAACTATCTGGTCAAAGACGCTCATTTTAAGCCGGATCATGTGCGTATTCTGTTAGACGAAACCGCCACCCAGAGACGTATCGTTTCTGAACTGGGCAGTCGTGGTCTGCCGCGCCTGGTCCGACCCGATGACCTGGTGGTGATCTTCTTTTCCACCCACGGCTCTCCCTCTCAGATGGATAACCAGGGTAGCAATTTCCTGGTTGCCTATGATTCCGATCCCGACGATCTTTACGCCACCGGTGTAGAGATGCAAAAGATCCTCAATCAAATCAAAGAGCGCATCGGCTCAGACCGGGTGCTTCTCGTTATGGATGCTTGCCACAGCGGTAGCATCTCTAAAAATGCCAAAGGTTTGAAACGCAGCGCCAATTTCGACGCTAAGGCCCTGGCTGAAGGCTCCGGCCAACTGGTCATCTGTTCCAGTTTGCCTGATGAGCAGTCCTGGGAATCGAAACGATATGAAAATGGTGTTTTCACAAAGAACCTTATTGATGGCTTGAGGAGTAATCCCAGTGCCACCATATCCAGTGTGTTCGAGAAAATGTCCGACCTGGTAGCCGCCGAGGTAAAAGAAGATTATCCCGGCGCCAAGCAAACTCCTGCTCTACATTCAAAATGGACCGGCAACGATCTGGTCATCTCGGCCTTGCCGTCCTCGCCCCGCATTATTCCCGAAACCGTAGTGCTTGATCTGGAACCGGATAGCTCGGCTCTGATTGGTCGGCCACCGACCTTTGTCGCTAAGCCCAAGAAAGGCGCTACACCTCTCAATAAGCCTTCCGCCGATGATGCCCAGAAAAGTGTTCTTGTGATTACCAAAGACTACTTTGGTAAAGAAGAAGATCCGCGCAAGGCCTATCAGGAGGCTTGCGCTCAGCAGGCGGCCCATTTTAACGAGCCGGAATATTATTATCGCAAGGCCAGAGTCTTGATTCAGTTGGGTAACTATTCCAAAGCCGACCAGGAGCTCAAGGGCTTGCTGGTTGATAATCCCAACAGTTCCGCCTATCACCTGGCAAAAGCCTATTGCAATCACAAGCTTGGTAATAAGTTCGCCGCTCAAGATGAAATCGGCATGGCTAAGTTCCATGACCCCAGCCTACCCAGAGAAATCGTTTTCGGCGATTGATTGCTTACTTTGGTCGGCGGAATTGAACAATCTGGTAGCGGTTCACAGTCCTTATGGAAGACGATCTGGAAAGTTGCTGTCGGTACACTCAACAAATGCCGGTGCCACCACACGATCAGTGAAAATGACTAAATTAGCATGGTCGGCACGCTTCGCGGACGTGAACCGGATTGCCTGAAAGCGCTTACTGGCGAATGCCGCCGCTCCCAAATCTTGGGTTGGAACTCTAGCACCTGTTGCCATCTGCCATTCCCACGAGGCTAGCAGTTCTTCCTGATTGGTACCAAGTTCAAGCATCGTGTCTGCCACGGTTAGGTCTAGAACTTCTTCTAGCTGCACACGAAACTGCAAGGTGCTTTGTGTATCTGCGAGTTTTTCTGCTAGGTCGGCTACCGAATCGAACATGCCGGTCGACTCAAGATACGATGTGTAAGGGTCCTCTGCAACATAAAGGGCTCGCGGTCCGCCAACCGGCGTGAAGCGCTGCCCGGATCTCCCTGGTCCCAGATCGAAAAGAGGTTGGATGCGTCTATTGGCTCCGCCAACCAGTGCCGACATCTCGACACAGCGGAATAGATTGCGCTCTGGGTACTTTACCGGGGCTATCCTTTTCAGGGCCCGGGCTATCCCGAGTGCATCATGCATCTATTGCGGACTCCCCAGTCGGGCATCGTCTACCCAATCTGCAAGTAGTGCGGCTTTGCCTAGCTTTATTACTTCCAGTGGTGTATGTTGATCAAACCGTTTGTTTGGCGCATTCAGCCAGGTCTTTAGTCCTTTCTCTGTACCGGTTACCGTTAGCAGGCTGCGTGCAATTCGTTCGAACTGGTTGAGTGCGCCCTGGACTGACAACGAGTCTGGTGTTTTACTTAACGCCTGCCGTGAAATTCCCACATTTGCTGCCACGTCAGTTAAGGTCAAACCAAACAAGTCAGCCACCAGCTTAGCATCGAGTCTACCTTGATCGTTTCGAAGCTGATCGACAGTACTTGCATGTAGTTCCGTTCGACCGTATTCCACCGGTTTGGGAAAGAGACGTGTCACATGATATAGCAATTCAGAATCAGTTACCGGAGTCTGCACTAATTGGAGGAATCGTGCAGTGGCAGCATTCCTCCAGTCCAAATCTGTTGGTTCCTTTGCCGTCAGAATAATCACAGGTATGTTAGGTCTTGCCAGGCGCAACTCAGACACTAAGTCGAGACCATTCGTTCCTGGTAAGTGCATATCAACCATAACCAGGTCAACCGCCCCAGCCCTGACGGAATCTTTTAGCTCTTCGGCAGTTGCGGCTGGGAATAGGGTGATATTTGGGATTTGGCGCTGTGCCAGGCAGGTGTCTGGGTCAAAAATGATTGCACGTAAGGGATTCACAGGCTTAACCTCTCATGGTTCCTCAATTCTAACACGCCGCGCAACCGATACGCAACCGAGGCGCAACCAACTCGCAAGGGGTGGACGTTTTCTTTCTCTCAGCACTGCTCTGCTTCGAATAACGATGTCCACAGTTGTGGTCATTTCCTAAGCTTTTGCTGGTTGTCTTAGTCCAATGGGCCTTCCGCCAGAAGGAAGTGTATTGAGAGTGTTTAAATGTTTTGCTCTGGGGCCGCCGAGTCTGTCATCGACATTCCCTGTGGGGCTCAGTAAGCTGCCCTTCCGGATTCTTGATTAGTTCCGCCGGCAGGGGACCCAGAGTTTGACCATGGCTATCACTTACTAGTCCATCTACAACCAGCAGGTCACCGTTTTCGAGGCGAAAAACAGAAGGCAACATTCTTGCTCTATTGAGCCTGCCTAATTTTTTGCAAAGACCGCTCCTTGTGTCGATCAATTCTATGATCGAGGAGTCAGTATTATTGTCGTCGCCCGGTGCCTTTTTCCCACCTATTGCTATTACCTTGCCTGGGCTAATTTCCTTAAGCGTTGCATCATTTGCACCCTGGCTTCTGGAGGGAAGGACTGTCGAAGACTTTTTCTTCAGGTCCAGAATTTCGATATGCGTTTCCGGAGTGCCTACGTTACCACTTCCATAACCGCCATATACAAGGACTCGCCCGTCTAGAAGCTGAAGAAGTGAATGATTAAGGCGTCCGAATGATAGAGACGGAGCCGATTTGAATTGCTTACTGGATTCTTCAAAATAGTAGCTGCTTTTGCTAAGTCGCCCAGTGATAACTTCGTTTTCAGTCTTTATGATGATGCCACCACTTACAAGCAAGTCTCCGCCTTTAAGCTTTAGCGCAGCGAATCCGGAAGCATTTTCCGGAGTTTTATTCACCATACTTTCAAGAGGTGGTCTTTTGTAGTCATTGAGCTTTCCAACCCGTTTGTATTTGTAAGTTACATTATCAAAATGGTCAACTCCCCAATCCGTAGATGGCACCACTTCTGCTCGCACATCGAGTTTCTCGCTCTTCGTGAAAGTTCTGCAACCAGCCTGAGTCATGACGGTAAGCGCCAAGCACGATGCGATAGTAAGAACCTGGTGGTTTCGTATTTTCAAAGAGCCCTTCTCAGACCGCGGTGACAGTTCTGTATCGTACGTTTCTTTTGTTGCTTACGGACTTTGGAATCACTGGTTTGTCAACACGGACGCTTTTGCTCACCCTGTATTGAAAGAATTTGGAGATATCGGCATTCTGCCCTAAAGCACCAGCAGATGGAAATACAATAGAAAGAATAAGTAAGAGTAGGATTCGCATTTGATCTGTCTTCGCTTGAACTCTTCATCTTGTGCCAAAGATATCCGTTCTCGGCATCGGAGCCACGAGTGGTAGAGTGGGAGCCTCGCAATAGTCAACTGCCAGCTTGAATCAATTGTGTCTTATTCTGCTTTGGTAAGAACCAACTCCTTGTATCTTACGCTGTTCCAGCTTGTCGGAAAATCAAATCCTAAATTGTTGCTCCCGTAACCAGCGCATGGAGTTACAGTAAGGTCTACTGTTCCTTGATCTTCGGAGATCCTTAGCTTGCCATCGGTAGCCGGGCGAACAGTGCATACAAGTTTCTTCTCTTGAAGGAATGAACCATACCGGCGAATGAAGTATAGATCAATAGACCAGCGGTAAGATGGATCAAGTATTTCCATGAAACATTTTGACATTAGTACTATTTTGTGTGACTGACCAGATGGATTTACTTCCTGCAGTATCTCAGACTGCGGACCTTCTGGAGGTTCTTTGCCCTGGAGCAGGTATTCAAATTCCCCGTAATACAAGAGTGAGAATAATAGAATAGAGGTACTCAGAAATCCTGTTGCTCCAGTCAATACAAGCAGTGCTGTTCTGCCTAGACTTTCTTTTCGGTAAAATGCTTCCACGAAGCCGCTACACGGTAGCAAAAACAAGAGTAGCGAACCTACATCGTTCAGTGGTTCGTAAACAAAGCTGAGCCTGAAAACGCTCAGCGTTGCAAAGCCAGCCAATAGGCACAGCAGGAATCTGGATAATGTTAGAAAGAATCTTTTCAGCGGAGTTGCCTTTGCACCGGGTCGAAGCCACTAGAGCTTCATGATACACCAGGTCTCCAGTTCATGCGTTTACTGTGCCTTCTGATCGATCCCTGTCCTCTTTTGTCTTAATTGCTACCAAGAAACATACTTGATAGAGGAAGAACTTTTGGAGTACAAGATGGTCGCCTTTCAGTGAGATGTGGCATCTCACCCGAAATTGCACTATAGTAAGAACTGTCTTCGGTCTGAAAAAAAAGTGCCATAATGCACCACCGGATGGAAGCAATAGGTCCAACAGCCAGACTCGATGATCAGTCACAACTCCGGTCTAGAATTACTCAAAAGAAGGGAAGCATCAATTCGTGATGGTTGCCAGATCTTGCTGTTTCTTATCTCTACTTCTTATGATGAACGCCTGCTCAAGATCTACAAGAGTTTCGCTCGTGATGTTGATGCATCGGTTGGTCCAGCTTGCGTAGCATTTGCATACATGTCGGTGCCTGCTGTATGTCCAGACTGGCCTGTCCTGCAGCAAGAGCCTACAAGTTCGCAGCGCAAGTGGTCGGCATACCACCATGAGATGAACAAGGCTGCTGCTGCAATTAAGGAGAGTCTCGGGCTCAAAGCCCATTCCCTACCCAGTTTGCTACTTTTGGAACCGGATCTCAAGGAGTCGGTTCGATTCTTGTCTCTGCGGGACAATCGTTTTGCAAGAGAGTTGCTCGCCAAACTTAAGAGTGAAATTCTGCGCTCTTACGAAAGAGACTATAGCGCAGTTCGAAAGAATGACTTGCGGATGCTTTCGGTTATGAGCCGGCATGCCGGGAGTATTTATGGCAGAGAGAAAGCAATTCAAGATGTATTGCTGCAAAGCAAAGTGGTTCCCCGGTTGGCGGAGTTACTGGAAAGGGATATGCATAAACTAGACAAGGCAGGGCAGCATCGCTTAAGAGGAATACTGGCTAAGCTCAGGAGCAAGCCCAGAGACCTTTGCAAACTGGTTCGTTTTATGGATGTTAATTCCTTTGGTGTCACCGGCACAGGCGAAGCAGTTTCCGCTTCTACACTAGAGACTATTTACGATAAACTTATAGAAGAGTTTATTCGGAAGCCCAGCGAATCGGCATACAAAGAGTGCAAGCATGTTTCCTTTCCAGTTGACTGCTTGCACGAGTATGATGAGTTTGATGCTTACATTGAATTTACAAGCCCAACTCCGGAACTCTTGCAGGCAGCTCTAGATGTGGATGACCATTCTGGATGGTGGGAAATTATTAGAAAAATGGTGCCGCAGGGTTTTGAGCTATAGCTCGGCTAAGTCTGTTTAGAGTCATTGTACTCGGCAGGTGGTACAAGAGAATGTGTAGACTTGGCTGGTAACTGCAAATGCGAAAAGTAAAGCTGGTACTGACAGGCAGTGTGCTTCTTGTTGCGACTTTGCTATTTGTCGCCATGCGACCAACGCCGTCGTTCAAGAAAGAGGTGTGGATAGCTGAAGCGAATAAAAGAAGCAAAATGCTATCTTACGTTATGGACAAATGCAGTTTACGCGGACGGAGCAACAAAGGTGTAGTAGCCCTTCTGGGTGCGCCGGACTTTGAGAACGACACAATGCTTGTTTATTGTATTCCCACTGAAAGTAGTAAGGGTATATTCGTCCTGAGTTTAGACAGCAATGGTACTGTTACAAAAGCTGTTTACGATGACAGTGATTGGCCTGAGTTCTATCAGAAGTGATGCTTCTGGGCCAGGAGACTCTGATGGGAGTTGCCCTTAGATTGCCTGTATCTGCCAGGCGCCGGAACCGAAATATGTGCACGAAGGCTGAGCCGAGGAGTTGAGAATGAACAATAACAATTACTCTCTACAGGCGCTTGCCAGACTGGCTTCACATACCCTGCAGCGTCGGCTGATTGTGAACGGCACCAAGAATTTCTATTTACTGCCCACTGAGATTATCGAAGACGTGCTTGCCTTGAGGGACAGAATAGCCGCTCAGGGCGAACCCTTCTTGCCGGGGCTCAATGCTAATGAGCGCGCCCGCGTAGCACTATGCTTGAGCCGCATTGAGGCGCTTCTTGCCGAAAGTCCGCAATGGCAGCCAGACGAATTCCCGAATGAAGTTCTGATTGAAGAAGAGCCTTTGTGGTCTGCCCTTCGGGCGGAGGCGGCAACCTGCCTGGCGGAAGTTGATTTCTCATTGAGTGAATGGGAAGAAGAGCAGGACTCAATTCTAATCGAACTGCTCATTTCACCCAGATTGCAAACACAGCTTGCCGCATTACAGAGAGAGCGTAAGCAATCACAGCATCTACTTATAAATGATATTCTTCAAGAATGGCTTGCCTCCAAAGGCCGTTAAAGGTTCCTGTCAGAGTTGAGGCGCCGTCTCCAATGCCAGCTCGCCTCCTTTAGCACTTTCACGACACTTTCACTGGGCAGCCTTTACCATTGAGCCCGTTACTAAATTCATTTTCTTAAGGCGGTTTGGTCCTATGACCGTTGATGCGGCCTGCGATATTTTTTCAGGTTCAAGCAGTGAAGAATTAGCTGCCGGTCAGGTTGTGGCCGGTACTTACCGGGTGCTGAGCTTGATTGCCAGAGGCGGCATGGGTAATGTCTACCTGGTCGAGCATATCTATTTGTTGAAGACCTTTGCCATGAAGGTGTTACCTGCCTATCTGGCCGGGGCGGAGGCCTCTCGCCGCTTCCTGGCTGAGGCTCGTTCTATCGCTCGCCTGGAGCATGAGAACATCGTCAAAATTCACAACTTCGGTCTTACCGATGCCGGCGTCTCTTTCTATGTTATGGAACTTGTTGATGGTCTATGCCTCGAAGATTGGCTTTTATTGAACGGACCGGTTACGATTGAGCAGACTTTGAATCTTATGCACTGTCTTTGTCGGGGGCTGGGTTATGCCCACGGTAGGGGCTTTGTGCATCGGGATATCAAGCCGGCCAATGTCATGGTAGATTTTCGCGGCGCTTACCCCCGGGTCAAGCTTCTGGATTTTGGCCTGGTGCAGTGCAGTCAGAATGCCACCGGGCAGGAGCGTTGTTTCGGTAGTCCTTTATATATGAGCCCAGAGCAGTGTGAAGGTCTCTCAGTGGACCGGCGCACCGATGTCTATTCGCTTGGCTGTTTGTTCTATGCCTGCCTCACCGGAGTGCCGCCTTTTATGGGCTCGAACCCACTTGCCACCTGCTACATGCATACGAATGGAGCAAGACCGGTCTTGCGGCAGGAGCAGCTGCGGGAGCCTGTTGATGCAGATACTCTCCATAAGCTTAATCAGATTCTTCAGTTCTTGCTCTCGGTGCGTCGGGAAGAGCGCTATAGAGACATGGACGAAGTTCTGTTGGATCTTTCTTTGATCGGCGCCGAGCCGGAGCCTGAGGAGCCGACTGAGCCTGAGACCATTGCCGAAGAGAAAGTCTTTACCGGCTGGCTTGTGGCATTTCTCTGTGTGCTCGGTACCGCTTCTGTTTTGCTTAGCCTCTGGTTTTCCCTGCAATGCTTTGAAGGAGCAAGGGCTGAAAGTCGCAGGCAGAAGGTCGATAGCTCTGTGGCGGCACTTGTGGATAGCACGGAGCGAAATGAGCTTGATATTCAGGAAATGGAAGATCTCAAGCCATTCATGGATGGAAGTGGGAAATTCAGGCATTTTGCCTTTCCGCGCACGGCTTGCCTTGGCATATTGCGGGCTGCCGATGATGCGAACCTCTTAATGAAGGCCCAGGGAGAGCTGACCTTTCCGGGTCAGAGCCCCCTCATCTTTCATCCTTCCGCTGCCTGTCTGAATAAGCCGCGCTATCTCAGGCGCTTTTCTTCGGGGCAACTGGAGGGGCTCTATGCCGCCGGTAACGAACTTTTGGATGATGATAATTTGCGATACAGCGATCATCTTAAAGACCTCAAGTATCTCAATTGTCACTTTACTCGCCTTTCCGATGCATCTCTTACTACTATCGCCAAGTTTGACCAGTTGCAGTTTCTAGATGTCAGTCATACGCTTATTTCTCATTTGGAGAGCTTGCCCAATCTCAGGAATCTCAAGACGTTATACATGGATTCTCTGCCTGGTTTGCCGGCGGTGTTGAAGGAGTTGCGTAAGAGTTCAGTGATTGAGGCACTCGACATTAGCGATATCAGTATTGCCGCTAGCGATGTGGAATTATTGAAAGGTTTGAAGAAATTGCGGCGCCTCAACTTGCATGGTTCTAAAATTGATCCGGAGAGGCTGCCGGCTCTGCTTGATAGCCTCAGTAATTTGAGTTACCTGGATCTTTCTGCCAACGAATTGAGCGACGCTCAGGTCGAGCGACTGCTGCCGGCTTTGAAGCGGTCTCATTTGAGAATACTCTTGTTGTCTAAAGACGGACTTTCCGAAGCAAGGCGCCACCGAATTGAGAGTAATTTGCCGGATGCTTGCCGTGTGAATTACGAGACGGTCATCGAAAACGCCGGTATGAGCGAACTAATAAGCGGTCTGGGAAAATTTTAGAGTCCTAACCCAGGCCTATGTAAGGAGGCACGTGGGGACGGTAGTCGCCGTAGCCTTCGTCTTTACTATTGGGTTGTTCCATCTCTTTTTCCAGGGCCTCGTACTCGGCTTGCGAAAGCACGCCTTTGGCGATTGCCACCGAGCATGGTGCACGACCGGCGATTGACTGCGAGACGCTGCCCAGCAGTAGCCTGGTAAAGCCGGTTTTGCCGTGAGAGCCCAGTACTATCAGGTCGGCCTGCCAGCTTTCAGCCACAGCCATGATTACTTCATCTGGGTTGCCGTCGTGTACCTGGGTGGTGACATTTTCTCGACCGAAGGCTTCGATGAGAGGCTGCGCCATTTCTTCCAGTTCAACCTGGGCCAGGGTGCTCAAGTGTACAGAGGCGAAGTCTGCCGTGCTGAGCATTGTCTCGGAGACCTCTTTTATTGCAGTTACAAGTTTAAAGCGAGTGTTCCTGGCAAAGCCCAGGTTGGCCAGCCACTGAACGGCGGCTCTGCTGAAGATGCTGCCGTCTACCGGTATCAGCACGCTTTCAAAGCCGTCGTTCAATTCCTGAGCCAGGTCTTTCAGGTGCGGCTTGAGAATCATCACGGGGCAGCCTGCGTGAAGCATGACGTATTGAGACACCGAACCGGTGAGCAATAATTCTAGCCCTCTGTGCCCGCGGGTACCCAGAATGATCAGGTTGGCCGACCAGCGCCGGGCTTCTTTGATTATTGCCTCTTTGGGCTCACCGTGGGCGATATCATAAAAAATGCGGCAGTGGGGCAGAAGATTTTGCAGGCGCTGGGCTTTCTCCCCGAGAAGGTCGATGACAAGCTGTTCTTCCTTGTGCAGCGGTCTTCCTTCTTTCGGTTTTGGTCCCTTGATGGAAGTGAAAAGATTGATTTCAGTGCCTTCCGGCCAGTTCATGCTCTTGACGGTGGAAAGCAGTGTTTCGCTTTGCTCACTATGATCTATGGCCGCCAGTATTTTCATTTTGCGCCGTCCTCCTGAAAGATCAAAGCGTATTGCCTGGGAAGGAAGTCCAGGCTGGACTTAAGCTTATAGCCTGCTTGCTGCATTTCGCTTTCGGTTTGCTTATAGTCTATGCGCATGTTTTGGGGTGGACCATCGGTTATCTGAGAGTCTTTCTTAAAGTCTATTATGACTATTTTGCCGTCTTTGTTCAGGTAGCCTTTCAGTTTGCTGAAATACTCAGGTCGATAGTCGATGTGGTGATAGGTGTTTACTACCAGGATCAGGTCCAGCTTCTCTGGGAAGCTGGGGGCATGACTGTCTACGGATAGCGCCTGCAAGTTGGCCAGTTTGCGCTTTCTAGCCAGGGTGGTCAGATATTTGACCATGTCTTTTTCGCTGTCGGCCGCATAAACTTTGCCTTCCGGTAAAAGTTTGGCCAGGCGCCAGGAAAAGTAGCCGGTGCCGGCGCCCAGGTCTGCTACTTTCTCATGCCCGGCGAGGTTGAGAGCTTTCAGTATCTGATCTGGCATTTGCCAGCTATCGCGTTTCTTATCGTCGAACTTGTGGGACCAGCGGTGTGCGTTGGAAAAGTCTTTATGAAAACCTTCATGATGGAGCGGTTCTGAAGCGGCGGTGACTTCAAGGGCGCCACTGGGAGTAGCCAGGGCTGAGGCTAGCAAGGCGGCCAGTGTTAGCAGGTTCAATGTTGGTGAGCTGGAAAGTAATGGGCGTTTGAGCCTGAGCATGGTGACGAAAGTTTCCTTGTTGCGGAGTTTGAGGGGCCGGCAGTCTGCCCTGGATGGCTTGTGAGCCAAAAGGATACCACCGGGAGGTGCCGCTATGTTTTTTTACAAGGGAGGTGCTTTAACTGGAGCCATTGTTTAAGCTAGTGTTTTCTATGGCAAGATCCTATGGCACGAATTGCCTGGAACCATTTCTATTTTTCGGCTTTGTCGGCACTAATTCATGGACGCATCGGGGTTTAAATTGCACAAGTCTTCTATTCGAAACGGCATTCTTTTCACGCTTGCCATTGCTGCCGGTGTTTTTACTATTGAAGCCGGTCGGGCACTGCCTGCGCCCCCCAGCGATTTTGAAAATCTGCCTGGCTATGTGCTTATACCGCCTCGTTCTTACAAGCCGGCGCCCGCTACTTTAGACTCCGAGGCCGGTAGGAAACAGGTGCTCGCCGGCGGTTGCCTCAGTTGCCATGCCGTTTTGGAGGATGGTCGCCTGACCGGTGGCAGTTCTGCTCCCATGTTTGCCGGAATCGGCGCTTATCGCAACGAACAGAATATTATTGACAGGATCAGTAACAGACGCCGGGTGGGTTTGATTGAAAGCCGTAGCATGAGCCACATTCATGTTGATCCGGCGGCGGCAAGAATGATCGCTCGCTATCTGCTTACCCTGCCTGAGCCGGAAAAGGGCGTGCTTGTGGCTTCACACGCCCCCAAGCAAAGCGGCAGCAAACCCAAGGTTGAGCCATTTAAGCCGGCCGGTGCTACTGCTTCCAGTAAGGCTGGTTACTTCCTCTTCAAAGCCAATAATTGCCTGGCCTGCCATGAGGTACAGGGCTTTGGCGGCCATCTGGGACCGCCCCTTGATGGCGTGGGCGCCAGGCTCAGCCGAGCCGAATTGACCGCCCGCATCGAGGGCATGGCCGCTCCGGCACCTGCCGTCAAAGCCGGCGAAGGACGCCCGGCCGTTGTGAAGATGCCGGCCTTCAAGCTCAAGCAAGATGAGCTCAAGAAACTCGTCGACTACTTGCTTACCCTGCCTGTAGACAGCTATCAGCCTGCCGCACCATCCAAAGCCAGTGCTGAAGGGGCTAAGCTTTATGCCAAGTATCAGTGCGCCGGCTGCCATACCGTGGCCGGTAAAGGCGGCAGCCTGGGACCTGCTTTGGACGCCATCGGCGCCCATCGGGGTAGTGAGTGGTTGACGGCGCGCTTGCTCAATCCTGAGGAGCAAGTGCGTAACTTTCCGGAGTTGTTTCAGTATGCCAAGGGAGCCAAGGGTGAGTCCCACAAAGATCCCTCGCAAGTCTCCTTGCAAGATCCCTTGAAAGATCCGAGGAGCGGCAAACCCATGAGCCTGATGCCGCACCAGGCTATTGGGCTGAGCGATGCCAAAAAGATTGTCGCTTATCTCTTCACCCTCGGTGAATACTCCGGCGGCAAAACGACTTCAGCCCAGGGTAAGTAAGCTACTTGCCTTCTTTATTGGGGTTGTCCAGAAGCATAGGTACGTTTTCGTCTACAACTTCGGCGTCTACGGCGTCTTCGTCCGGATTTTGTACAATCAGCTTGGGGCTTGTGCCGGCGGCGCTGCCTTTGTTTGCTACCTGAGCTTTGAGCAGGGCTAGCTCATCATCAATCTGTCCGGCTTTATCCATTTCCTTGACTTGCTCAATGGCTGCGGTCACACCGCGCATTTCAAGCAAAGCTTCGTTTTTGATTTCCTTGGCCTTTATCTTCTCTTCCCACTTATCCATGCTGGAAGTGCTCGTACCGGCGGCAATTTCATTGGCTTTAGCCATGGCTTCGGAGCCTTTAGCCCGAGCCGTCATGGCTGCCTTCTTGCGCTGGAAGTCTTTCAGTTGTAATTCCATTTCACCGTAGCGGCGCTTTAATTCTGCTGTGGTTTTCTTTTGCTCTTCCAACTGACTGGTCAGGCTTTCTTTGTGTTGGGTCAGATCCACTTTCTTTTGAATACACTGCCTGGCTACTTCGTCGTTATTTTGCCCTACGGCAACGGCCGCCCGGCGCTCCCAGTTGAGTCTCTCTTCTTCAGTCTTTTTGATCTGTTGATCGAGCATCTTTTCGTTGGTAATTGATGCTGTGAGCGCCTCTTGTACCTTCTTGACTCCTGATTCTAATTCCATCTGAGCCTGCTCGGCTAGAATCTCCGGTGTTTCCATTTTGCTTACACCGGCATTGAACATGGCTTTGATGATGTTAATGAGACGATCGAACATCTACTTTCTTCTCCTTGAGAATCTATTTTTCTGAGAGTAAAAGAGCTTTGGCTTTTTCCAGTTCCGCTTTCTGTTTCTTGTCCACTTTCGGATACTGAAGATCCAGGCTTTCCAGTTTGTGCACTATGGCTGCAATCACCGCCAGTCTTGTGAACCACTTGTTATCAGCCGGAATGATGTACCAGGGTGCCTCCTTACTTGCGGTAGCTTTGATTGCCTCCTCATAAGCCTTCTGATAGTCATTCCAGTAACCTCGCTCAATTACGTCGGCACTGGAAAACTTCCAGTTTTTCTTGGGTATGTCTATGCGTGCCAGGAAGCGCTTCTTTTGTTCGGCTTTTCTTACGTTTAGGAAAAACTTGAGTACCATGATACCGTTGCGGGACAGATATTTCTCAAATGCGGCCATATCTTCCAGGCGTTCGTCCCAGATGGCTTTGGTTTTGAGTTCTTCCGGCAGCTTATGGGCGGCGAGAATTTCATTATGCACTCGCACCACCAGCACTTCTTCATAGTAGGAACGATTGAAAATGCCTATTCTACCTCTCTCCGGTAGGCACCGCTGATAGCGCCACATGAAATCGTGGTCGAGTTCTTCGAGGGACGGCTGCTTGAAGGAATAGACCTGACAACCCTGGGGATTGACCCCGGACATCACATGTTTGATAGTGCCGTCCTTGCCGGCTGCATCCATGGCCTGGAAGATGCAAAGTAGGGCATAGCGGTCTTGCGCGTACAGGCGGTCTTGCAGTTCAGCCAGCCACTCCACGCCCCTGGACAGGATGGAGTCTGCTTCTTCCCTGCCTTCTTCTAAGCGCTTCTGGGGGTAGCCGGCGGTGGAGCCGGCATCAAAGTCTTTCAGGCGAAAGTTTTTGCCGCTTTCGACGCGGTAGTTCTTGAGGAGCTTTTCAATTTCCGCAAGCTTGTCTGAACGTTTCGCCGGCTTCTTGTCTTTATCGTTTTTGCCCATAATTGCCCTTGGGGTTTTCGCTCTTGCCTTTGACCTTCGGTCTGGTCGATTGCTCAGGCGACCTTCGATTTGTCCCTTGTTTTTTGACTTTAGCAGTCATATGACCCTATGCCTCATGGTTTAGGCTTTTAACCCCTGGGCAACAAGCTTAAACGCTAAATTAAAGGCCCCTTTCATGCTTGAAAGAGCCATAGAGCCTTAAAGAGAGCACTTAAAATTTCTGAAGATAGACTTTGCTTGCTCCCCGCGTCGTTAATTGCCGTATGCTTAGTACTTTAGTGATTGACCGGCTGGTCTCCAGGGTAAGTTTAGTAAAGGTTTGGCGTCAATTAAAAACGGAAGGTTGTCAAGGTAGCGTTTGCGAAAGGCAGAGGGTTCTCACCCGGCATAGATGTATCGACCAAAGAAGGAACAGCCAGCTCCGCCCATCAGACTCGACCCTTTGTCGAGGATGCCGGATGTGGATTGTCTCTCCGATGCCTTAGAGAAGGCCAGAGAGGCTGCCGGGCGCATGGTGGAAATCACCTGGCCGAAGCTCGAAGCCGACATCTCCATGATTCTTTCCGTCATTTATCAGCCCCAGCAGGGCGACCCGATCTGGCAATTCAGCGAGGGTACCTTCCGGCAGATGCGCGATATCTGGCGTTATGCCTCCGGTGACCCGGTCTTGATTCATAGCCTCGTGATGGCTGAATGTACCGGCGAGGTGTCGGCGGTGTCCGATAATTCCATTGGCGGCGGCGCCATTTCCAAGTTCGTGGCCAACACCCCCAGTTCCTACAGTACCTCTTTGCTCGGCTTGCAAGCCACGTCCGGTACCCGTTATCCGGTGGTAAGCGCCAGCAAGAGCAGTCGTGATGCCACCATGGAAGGTGACTTGACCGACATGTCCGTGCCGAACCTTCTCCAGTCCATTACCATGAGTAAGATGACCGGTAGGTTGTTTGTTGATACCGGACAGGCGGCATCGGAACTGTACTTCCAGGACGGCAATCTCGTTCACGCTCTGGCTGTGGACGTGGTCGGCGATCAGGCTTTGATGGAACTGGTGACCTGGGAGAAGGGTAAGTTCTACTTCTATCGCGATGAGAAGACCGAGCAACGCACGATTCAACGCAGACTGGATGCCGTTCTCATGGAAGGCATCACCCTCTTGGATCAAAGCAAGTATTTGCTCAGCCGTGGTCTTACCATGGAGTCTTATCTCGATAAGAAGTTTCCCAATTTGTCGGAAGCCGAGTTCGATGCGAAAGTGGCTCAGGGAGCACCTGTGCCGCCTGATGAGCAGAAAGCTTTTTACTTGCAGTTGGATGGTTGTTCCACCCTCTTCGATCTGCTGCGCAAGCGTCCTATGGTCAAGAAGGATTGGGTTTCCATCACCTTCAATCTGGTTAACTGCGACCTCATCACCATATCTAAAAAGCCTACGCGCGTTGATAAAACTGCTTTTCTGGAATCGGTCTCTATTGATAGTGCCGCTGTAGAGCGCGTGCGCACTCTTTTGTCGAGACCTGACTCCGGCATCATGTCCTTTCCCTCATTTCACTATTTCCTAGATCAAGAAGCGCAGCGCTTTCAGCAGTACGGTACGCCTTGTACTCTCGTCATCTTCGAGATGCGCATGCTTTTGCCCAACAAGTTGGAGCCGCTCTCCATCCCTGCTTGTAAGGAAGCGGCCCGCCGCATCAATACCGTAATTCGTTCTCTTGATATATTGGCTCACTTCGAAACCCTCAGCTATGCTTTGCTTCTGCCCAGCACCGAAGGACCGGCTGCCGCCATGCTCGCTCACCGTATATTGGAAACAGTGAGAGGATCGGCTCTTTTACCTGGTGTAGATAGTCTGGCCATGGCTTTCGGTATTGCCTCCATGCCCGATGATTGTCGGGACATGGGACTGCTGGTTTCTGCCGCCAAGGCCGCCAAGATGGTGGCGCAGCGTAACAACTATCCTATTGTTATGTTCAAGGACATGCAGGCGCCCCAAACTTAAGGGCGTCTCAGAATCCTGCTCACGGTAATCTATATACGTGAGCGATTTGCGGCTCTTTTGAGAAATTTTGCTTCCAGCTCTCTAAAAATTTGCAGTCTGCTGTTGATGCTCCATGTGAGGGGAAACCCTAGAAACTAAGGAGTGTTAAACAAATGAGTAGCAACCAAACAAAAGGCAAACGACTATTTGCTACGGCTCTATCTTGCTTGATGCTTCTGGGAGCTACGCAGGCGCCTGCTCTCAGTGCCGAGATGAAGCTGAAAAGTCCTACAAACAGACCACTTACCAGACCGAATGTGCCGAAAGTCACCTGGCAGGAAGACATTCTTCTTATCACGCCTGACATGAAGGCCGACAACGATGAAGTCAAAGATGCTCTCTCCGACGTACACGGCACGGTAGTTGCCACCCTCGGAGATGGACGCCTGAAGATGCTTGTGGTCAAATGCGAGAAAGGCAAATTCGCCGAGACAGAGAAGAAACTTACCGCCGACAAGAAACACTTCACCGCTGTCGGTCGCAACTATAGATTCGCTGCCAACGTAGTTCCCAACGATCCCAAATTTTCTTCAAGTTGGCATTTGACTGCCATGAACTGTCCCAAAGCCTGGGATAAAGGGCAGGGCGGCGCCAAGATTGCCGTGCTGGATTCCGGTTGCCAGGCCAGTGTGGCAGACCTGAACGGTAAAGTAGAGAAAGGTTTTGACGCCAATACACCGGCTGCTAAAGCCCTGGGCGGCATTCTCATGGCCTCGGGCTCTCTCCCCGGCGTTACCGACCTGGCCGGTGCCATTGCGGCAGAAGCCTCTTCCGGAGCTAATACCGACCAGAATGGTCATGGTACCTGGGTGGCATCGGCGGCGGTGGCAGCCATGAACAACAGCCAGGTTACTGCCGGTATCGCTCCCAGTTCCACTGTTTATCCGATTCGTATTGCCGATGCCGCCAAAGGCAGCACCGCTATGACCGATGACCTCTCCGTAGCCTGCGCCATGTTCAAAGTCTTCACCTCGGGCGCCAGAATCGTCAACCTCAGCTACGGCGGACCCTACTATGGCTTCCACAACCCGGTCATTCACGGACCCCTGCACAAGATCTTCATGGAATACTATTACGCCAGACAGGGTCTGATCTTCCTTTCTGCCGGTAATGACGCCATCTTCGACGGCACGCCCAATTGCCCCTACATCAACATGGTTTCCGCCATAGATTCTTCCGGTAACCTGGCTGATTTCTCCAACTACGGAACCATCGTAGACTTCACCGCCCCTGGTAAAGGCATCGTTGTTACCGACATCGACGGACTGGATGCCACCGTCAATGGTACTTCCTTCTCCTGCCCGATTGTGGCTGCCGTAGCTTCCCTCATCTTGAGTAAGAACCCGGCTCTGCCCAACGTTGCTGTAGAAGGTATCTTGAAAGCAAGCTGTGTCAACTCTACTCCTGGTTGGAACCCCTACTTCGGCTGGGGTATGCCCGATGCTAAGAAAGCTGTAGACCTGGCTACCTTCGGTCTCTAGATTAGTTTACCTGATAACGTGAGGGAAGGAAGAGGAGCTCAAAAGGCTCCTCTTCTGTCATTTTCTCTCTTTCTTATTGAGAGAGTCGGTCCTAATTCCTGCGCTTTGTCTGTTTTAGATCCTTGTCAGAGGCTCCAGTCAACCTTTTAGACGGTTATCTGATTGATAGTAGAAAAATTTTCGAGGTACAGTCCAGTGAAATTTCAGGCAAGAGCATTGATCATAGCGTCTACATTGCTTGGGGCCATGACCAGCCTCGCTCCCGCCTTCGCAGACGGAATGGTCTCTTATCCCTACGACTGGGTGCTGGAACTGAAGACTAAGCCCCTGACACGGCAGTTTGAATATCAGGGTTCGACCCTCAAGAAAATTGAAAAGGTGCTGGTGGAGTATCATCCGGCCAAGGACGCCGATACTAAAACAGCTTACGAGTTCCTCTGGTACAACGGCGGTAAGGCTCTCGGGATGGAGAAGCAGCGCAAATTCGACCTGCCCCAGGGGGAAGGTGTGGCCATTCGCGTCAGCCATATGAACGGCAGTTCCACAGAGGGTGAGAATAAAGCTGCCGCCAATGCCATTTTGCGCCTGGCCCTTGATACTTATTTGAACAAGAATCCCATTGTGCAGGTAAGACTGCCGGCAGAGACTTTCAACGATATTACCAACCACCTTGTCTCCCTTGGTATGCAAGTGGCTCCGGAAGGTGTCGAGGACGGTGCTTATAGCTCGAACTTGACTCTCTTTCTCTATTCGGAGCCCGACGGCAATAAGAAGGTGCTCTATATTTAGGGGAGCGCCTGCGATCTCAGTCAGCCAGAATCTTAAGCCGTTCTTAAATTGTCAAGCGGGTGCGAAATCACCCGCTATTATGGCAACATTCAAGGTATTCAAGTTTGCACAAGCGTTTCTATCTTCTCCGGAATTGAAGGTTCCGCGTTCCTTCCTTTTCCTCTTTATCTAAGTTCTCATAAAATTACTAAGCCATTTTTCTACAGGCACACTTGGGTCTGATGGTCCTCTATCTTTTGTCGACCAGGTGCCGGAAAGGAGTTCACCATGTACGGTAAGAATTACACGCAGACGGCCAGCGACATTCACTTCAGCGTTGGAGATGCAGGCGTCAGGCTGCTCTTCGGTTGTGTTTTGCTCATCGGTTTGATTGGTTATGGAGCTTATCTTTTTGACGGACAGAGTGTGGCAAAATCTGCTTCCTGGCCCACCGTAGACGGTAAACTCATTACCATCGACAATCGCCCAGTGGGTATTGCCGTGATTGGACGCTTTCTGCCGATAGTCTGTCCATATGCTAAATACTCCTACAAAGTAGATAACCGAGAGTACACCAGAGAGGTAACCGCCGGACCTTGTATCAGCTTTGTGCGCGGCTTTACCTTCCATCCGCCGGAGGTTCTACCGGTCAAGACCGACGACTTGCTTGAGCGCATGGAAAAGGCTAGAGCTGATGCTGTTGCCGGCGGTAAGCCCAGGGCTAACTTCCTGGAACAGATGGAAGCCGACATGGAACTCATGTCTCAGGACCGATACAAGCCTGTAAGTATTCGTTATGAAAGAACCAACCCGGAAAACTCGGTCATGGATCCGGCTGTGCTGCAAAGCGATAAGAGTCTGCTTTACTCCAGTCTCTTGCTTGTCACACTGGGCGGACTGCTACTGGGTGGTAGCTACTACAACAGCTATCTTAGCAAGCTCTCGGCCGAAGATCCGACCCTGTCTCTGGAGACAGCTCTGGCAGCGCAAAGGCGTCGTCGTTAGAACTTAAATTGAAAGTCCCTTGCCGGCACTAGGGTCCGCTCGGTGGCATCACATAGGTGATCGCCACCGAGTGCTTGGAACTCAAAGAGACTCCGCTATTTCCCACTACCGCACCGACAATGAAAGGCGGGTAGATATCGATGGTTGTCTTGATGCTGACTTCTCCGTCCACGGCACCACCGGTAGGGGCAGGGGGAATGTCGCGTACACTTTCTTCCGCTTCTATAGTATCGCGCAACTTGGCAGGAACATTGGTGGCGTAGAGTCTCTTAATGACCGACATGGCTCTCTCATGGGGGGCTTTGCCGGCTGTCACCACTCGATTTTCCGCCAGGGTCAGTTCGCTGGGGGGGCCTGAGGCCGCTGCTCTGGCGGCATCGCGGCATACGGCGTCGTTGATGCCGGCACCGATAGCCACCACTCCCAGATCTATAACTACCAGTATTACAGGTACCAGGCAAACTATGGCTCCGACCAGTTCGGCCGCTCCCTGTCCTTTCTTGTTGCGTACTTTTCTTAGCATGGTTTTCTCCCCGTTATCCTGCCTCCACGGGGACGGCGCTGTTTTTAGGGGAGTTGCCCGGGGTTTTGCCTGAAGTTTTGCGGAATTAGTGCGGTTTTATCTCTTTTGTGGCGGCTTAAGGCGGAGTGGTCCTAAAAATTTCGCCATGGCGGTCAGGTGAATATCAGCGAGGAACGCATATGAAAGTAAGTCAAAAACCAGGACCAAGCAAGGGCGCCAGAAATCGAAGCGGCCATGCCATGAGCGAGTTTGCCGCGGCACTGATCGTTCTCATTTCCTTCATTTTTATGCCCCTGCTCAATATTAGTATTATTCCGGTACGCTACTTGATGGCTCAGGGTGTTTTAAATGAGCTTTCCCACAGGGTGGTGCTCTGCGACAAGCGCTCGGAGGCTTCCGCCATGTTTGCCGGCGACGGTTCGGTCTGGTCCAAGTCCCTTCTTTCTAAGTGCGGCGTCACTGTCTCCAATCCGAAGCTTACTCTCACCATTTTCGGTAAGGAGCCTGCGGATAAACTGGTGGTTTTAGCCGGTGATACCATTCCTGCCGAATGGTTGCCGGACGGAGCCAAGGCACCCAATCTTTATAGTATGGAATTGTCGGCCGATTGTGCCATCGCTCCTTTTGTGGAGTGCACACCAGGACTGCCCGGTTTTACCAGTCCCATCACCATGAGACTGAAAGCCGCTTCTCCCTGGGAAAATTTTGGTCGCGATCCTGCCACTCAGGAGTATTACGTCAATGAATAGGAAGCGGGGCTCGGTCTTAGTTCTGGGTTCGGTGGTCATGGGTCTTCTGGCTTTAGCTGTTTTGATCGGCTATTCATATGGAGGTCTGTTCTTTGAGCATAACCGCCTGCAGGCTTCCGCCAATGAGATTGCTCTGGCCGGTGCGCGCAAGTTCAACGACATGGATCGCATCGGGCAGATGAATAATATGATTGCCAGAAACCGACAACTGGTATTTTCCGGTCGCCACCAACTTGATGAGTGCGTTAGCAAAGCGCCCGGACTAAAGGATCTTGCCACTCAGTTACTGGATGAATCAAGAGATTCGGCCAAGACCCTGGAGAGCCAGCGTCTGCAACTGGCGGTGGTGGCACGCAAAGAAGCCAAGGACGCCGTGCTTAATAAGTTTGTGCAGGTGCAGGGCAGCTATGCCATGTTCTTACCCTGGATGAAGGTGGAGGCTCCCTCCCTTTCCGGCTGGCAGTGTGGTAGAGCCGCTAAGGTTGATTCCAACGTGGAAGCGCTCATGGCTGTCGATGATCTTGTTGATCATGATAAGGCTCAGGATTTTATCGTCGGCAGCGGTATGAAACTCTACAAGCATGATATTGATGCACATCTGCCCGGCAGTGATAACGACCTGCATTTTCGCCTCAGCAGTTTGCCGGCGCCGGTGAAGAAGACCATTAGCCCCGCCCGCATAATTCTGAACGGTAACTTCGAGACCATTGCCGCTGATGAATTGCCCTCGGTATGCCGGGTGAAGCTCTGGCTCAATGTCGGTACCGGCCTTGGTCCCAAAGCGGAAGGCACCATGAGCTGTGTCGGTACGGCAAGTGCCACCGGCGGTATGAGCCAGCAATAAATTCGGCTTGCGGCTGGTAAAATAGCCTGCAAGTTCGAGAGGTTGCCATGGCTAAAGATACGATTACCGTTTACGAGAAACCCACCTGCTCAAAATGCAGAGAAGCCGCCAAGTTGCTGCGCGACAACGGTGTGGAATTCCAGAAAGTAAACTATTACACCCAACCATTGACTGAAGCTAAGCTGACGGAATTGCTTGCCAAGATGAAGCTTAAACCACGGGACGTAATGCGCACCGGTGAGGCTGTTTACAAGGAATTGAAACTTTCCGGTAGTAGCCACAGTGATAGTGAACTGGTGAAGCTTATGGTCAAACACCCCGATCTGCTGCAGCGCCCCATTGTCGAGAAAGGCAGCCGTGCTGTGCTGGGGCGGCCCACCGAAAATATCGAAGCGCTCTTGTAAGGGCTATTTATTGAAGCAGCGTTCCGGTCTGCCGTTCAAGAAGCGGGCGATGCCGTCGGCCATGTGGCCGGCCAGGCGCTTGCGGTACTCGGGGTCGGCCAGATTGGCGCGGTCTCGGTTATTGGTCAGGTAGCCTGTTTCCAACAGTACCGCTGGTGCCTGGGCTTCGCGCATTACCTTGAAGGCTTGCTTGTCGTTTACTCTGCCGTCCACCACATCTAAGCCGCGGTCCCGGCCTTCCACCACTGCTCCTTGAATGCTATTGGCCAGATCTCTGGTGCCGTCTTTTTCCTTGCCTTTATACATGTAGGTGGCAAAGCCTCTCTGGCTGCCGTCACCTTTGCCCTTGCCGCCCTCAAAATTAGCGTGCACTGAGACAAAGGCGTCGGCATAGCAGGCCTTGTCCTGATCTCTACCCTGGATGCCGCCTACTTCCCGGTTGGCTCTTTCCAATCTGGTTTCTTCATTGGTTTTGAACTGGCTGTTGCCGAAGAAAACGCGGGACGCTAAGGGCATCTTCGGTCCACCTTGCAGTCCGTTGGGGTTGGACAATTCCACCGATACGTTGCGCTCGCGCAGGGCTTGTGCCAGGTCTTTTGTGAGAGCCTGGGTGACTTCGCTTTCCTTGACGCCTTGCACCACGGCGCCGGTGTCGTTGCCGCCGTGTCCGGCATCGAGCACTACAATGGGCTTATTGCCTTGTTTGGTTTTTACTTGCGGGGGCTTATCGGTTGTACTTGTTTGTTGCGGCTCTTTCTCTGCCGGGGTCTTGGTTTCGACCGGCGGCTTTACTTCGACCGGCGGCTTTACTTCGGACGGGGTTCTGACTTCAGCAGGTCTCTTATCTTCAGCCGGTCTCTTTGATTCTACCGGTGCCTTAACTTCAGCCTGTGTTCTAACTTCAGTGGGTTGCTTGCTTTCGACCGGTTTTTCCGCTTCCGCTTTCGTCTGCTTGCCGGTTTGCAGTTGGTTCAAGCGAGTCAGACCGCGCCCTTCGTGGCTGACGGCTTTGCCGTCTCTGATTTGCTTCTCCAGTAGATCGCCTGAGAAGTTGCCGCGCAGTGCCACCTGTTCTTTCTGGGAACCGTCTTTGACAAAGACATGCACCATCTCTTTATTCTTGCTGCCTACTGCTTCAGATTCCAGGCGCAGACTGCTTTTCTTGCCGGTGGCATCGGTGGTATCAATCTGGGTGATGTTTTGCTTGACCAGTTCTCTAGCGGCAGAGAGCCGCTCCTGGGGGCTGGCCTGCGGATCAAGCAGTTTAGTTCTGGATTTATCGATCTGGCTGTTCTCTCTCCCCTGCCCTTCAACGGCAGGGCTTCCGTTGCCGCTACTTCTGGTATCGGCCATGCCTTCTATCTTGAGAGAGGGCAATGGCGATCTGTCGTTGCCCATGCCGGCCATCATGAAGCCCGGCTGGAAGTTCATGTCTTTACGCATGCCGGCGATTTCCATGGAAGGCAGGATTTTTGCCTGTACCATGGCTGAGGTGAGGGCCGTACTTTCCATAATCTGAGGGCTGTTCTGACCGGCAAAGTTCTTCATCCAGTCAGTCATACTGTCCTGGCTGTTTCTCTGTTGGCTGTCGTCCACAGCTCTAGAGGCTTGTTCCGGAGCGGCGTTTAAAGATTGGGATTCAGGCTTGCTCATGCTCGCGCTCCCGGTATAGAAAAGGTGCTAACACCTGGGAGATTAGGGGGCTGAGCGTGAAATAGCTGTGAAAGAGCTATTTCAACCTATTTGTTTACCAGCTCCTTGGTTTTGACGCCACGCTCGGCAAGGTCGGCCAGTATCAGTTCGACCATGGCGGCGTCCTGACCGAGCACTTCCGGCGGGTGCACACCTGGTTCTTTGAACTGACCGCGGGCTAAGACCATGGCTACTGCGGCAGTGGTGAAACCGGTGGTGCGGCTCATGGCCGAAACACCGTCGGTTTCTTGATCTAAGAGGCGCCAGGCCAGTTTACGGGAGCCTTTCTCGGCTTCCACCACCATGAGCAGATAATCGGGAAAGTCCTTGCCCGGGTATTTGTTGTTTATGCTCTGGGCTGTGTTGGGCAGCATTCCCTCCAGGAAAAAGCCCAGTTCATGCAGGTCTTTCATGGTTCTCAGGTGACCCTGCCAGCGCAAGGTTCGCTCTTCCATGCAGGGTACGTCGGGAAAGCTTGTGACAAGAGAGCGCAGTCCATCCGAGAGGAAGGACTCGATGGCACCCAGGTCGCTATCATGATAGGGCTCAATTGGGGCTTCCAGGGGGTGGGGGGCAATGTCCTTGCCTTTTGTTCTGGCTCTAGCCGGGCGCACGTATTCGGCCAGGAGATCGCAGGGGTTGAAATAAACAGCGTGATGGAAGACGGCCGGGGGCTTCTGGGGCATGCCACCCACGAGGATGGTGACTTTATCGAGACCGGCCAATTGTTTATAGGCGTGTCCCACCAGAATGTGGCTCAGCCCCGGGGCGACGCCGCAATCCACAATGCAGCTGGAGCCGCTTTTGCGGGCGGCTTCCGAGAGGCTGAGGGGCGGATCGGGAGTGAAGCTGACGTCGGCTACAGGCACTCCGCAGGCGATGATGTTAGCGAGAGCCTGGTGGGCAATACTGCTCGGTACAGCCAGCACGCAGGCACTGGCGCCACTGACTACAGCTTTGACTTGCTCGCCTGCCAGTACATCGGCCTTCACCCATTTTATGGGGCTATCCTCGGCAAGTCCGGCCGGTCTGACTATGTCGGCGATGACAATCTCCGGTTTTTCTTCTCTGGCTCTTAAATTGTTGGCAATGACCAGCCCTTGCAGTCCGCCGCCGAATATTACGATTTTCAATTTCCCTGCCCCTTATCGTGCTTGCAAGCAAACACAGTTACTTGAAAACCTGATTTTAGACCAAGCCCCGCGCAGCTTCCTTAAGCATCGCTATAGCTTCTCTCCTCCGGTTAGACCCGGGCATCGGTCAAATGACCGAGGGCGGTTCTGAAATTGCCCTTGAAAATAGGTAAAAGCGTGGATGGGCGTTCCCTTTGCCCGGTGTCAGACTGGAATTGTGGAAGCCGTAGTGTCGCTCAAGTTGCGGGACGCCAGTCATGTGCAGGCAAGTAAAAGAAATAGTTGTGGGAACGCCCGCCCTGGTGGGACGGAAACTTGGACTGAGCGGCATTTCCAGGCAGATGAAAATTACTTCCGCCAAGCTAGAGACCGGCAAGATAAAGGATTTGAAAGAAAAGCTGGTCTGGAAACCGGCCTCGCAGTCGGGGCCCAAACCTGACCCGGAGACATCTTTTCCCTGGTCCGGTCATTGAGAGGCGGCAAAGGTAGCGGTGCCGGGGCATTCTTGCTATTCTCTTAGGCTATGTACACACTCGGACATGCCGTTCTTCTCACAGTCATTTTCGTCTCGCTGGCTCTGCTTGGTCAGTGGTTGGTAAACCGTTTCGTCAAGCATGAAGAGCTGGAACTGCATCACAGTGCCGGTGAGGCCATGATGGGTGTGGTCGGTACGCTCTTTTCCGTGCTGCTTGGTTTTATGGTGGCTTCGGCCATGGATAAATATAACGATGCCCGCATGCACGACGAGCAGGAAGCAAGCAATGTAGCCAGCGTCTTCCGCGTCGCCAGGGGCTTCTCCGATATAGATAGACCGCGTATTCGACAGCTTTGCCGGGAATACGTGGATACTGTCATTAATTCTGAGTGGCCTGAGATGGAGAAGAACATAAAGATCAACCACGGCTGGGAGACCTACCAGAAACTCTGGGAAGCCACCGTGGCGGTGGTGCCGGAGAATGACAGGCAGAGCAACTTGCAGCAGGGCTTGATTGCCTCCATGCAGAGCCTGGGTGAGCACCGCCGTGCCCGTATCCTTCTGGCTCAAACCGGTATGCAGCCGGCGCTCTGGTGCATCGTGGGCCTTGGCGCCGTCATAACTATCGCCTTGAGTTATATTTTCGCCTCGCAATTTCCCAAGATTCAGGGCTTTATGACGTCCCTGGTGGCTACGGCCATGGCTCTCAATATCTGGCTCTTATCTGCATATAGCCATCCATATAGCGGCGAACTGCGAATCAAGCCCACCATGTTTTTGTTGCTCAAGGAGAGCATTCTGACTGTGCCGGATACGCCTTCGCGCTATTTACATGACGAAAAAACTGAGAAATAACTAGATCTCCAGGGTCTTTCTGGCGTGGCTGGCCAGTTCTCTTGTTTTTCTGGCTTTTACCCCGGTGGCCTTGCCGTGCAAGTTCTCCACACTGTCAGGCTCCTGACTGTTAACTTGCCTGCCTACCATTTCCGCCAGCACATAGCTGACTACCTTTTCAATCTTGATGCGGCCGAGCGGTTTTCTTGTGGCGGCACCGTCTATCACCGGTAGTTGTTTTAGATCATGATCACGCATGGTGGCTATGGCTGCCGTCATTTGCTCATCCGCTTCCATAGCTACCGGGTGCATGACCATGATCTCGGTGACCGGCAAGTCGCTATCGGGATCGGCCAGGGGCGCTTTTTCCAGGGCTGAAAGCAGGTCGGAGCGGGTGATGATGCCGGCCAGGGCCCCTTCCTTGTCTACTACATAGCAAGCATCGGCCGTAAATTTTTCCATATCGGCAATCACCGTTTCCACCGATGTTTCCAGGCTCACCGGCGGCATGGGCAGGGGCTCGAGAAAGTGTGTGAGGGTGAGCTTGCTCAATATGGTCCTCACTTCCGGCACGTTATGCCACATGCTGGTGCGGCGCAGAGCGGCTCTGGCCACGGCGTCTTTCAGCGGAATCAAGGCAGCGGAGATCTGGTTGAAGACGTTGCGCCCCAGTACCATGCAAACGGTTTCGCCTCTGGCTCTGACCGTGCGGGTGCGCAGGGCTCTTTCCAGAAGTGAGGATTCTCCGAAGAAGTCGCCGGGTCCAAGAATCGCTATGGTTTCGCTGCCACCGTCGGTGAGTTCGGCAATTATTTCCACCTCTCCTTTTTCGATGACGAAAAACTCGGTGGCCGGGTCTCCTTGTTTGAAGATGATGTCGCCTGAGCCGAAGTAGGCTCGACCCACCCTTCTGGTGCGATCGGCCTTGAGGTGGGCGAGAGTGCGGCCAAAGAGCAGATCGCAGGCCCATTCGATGCCTACTTTTACTTTCTGGGTGAAGGAAGGCAGTTTCATAAGATAGATGCCGCGCCAGAGAAACCAGGCAAATCTTCCGGAGAGTTTCAAACCCATAATCTCGGCTACGGCTGAGCGTCCTCCAATAGAGCAGAGCTGACCCTGCATCTTGTAACGGAAGGGGGCGGTTTTATGCCCTTGGATGGTAGCGACAATGTTCTTTGCCGCCTGGTAGCCCTGTCTTTCTGCAAATTGTGCCACCGGCGGGCAGAGGTTTCCGTCGAGGCTGTTTACAACAGCGCCGCAGTCGCCCAAGGCCCATAGCCCGGGCATGCCTTCGATACTCATATCAGGCTGGGTTACCAGCCGACCACGATTCTTCGGCAGGTTCAGTTTGGCGATGAGCGGCACACTGGTGGTGCCGATGGTGCAAACCACGGTGGCGGCTTTCATCAAGCTGCCGTCGGTGAGGCGCAGTCCCTCCTTGGTAGCCTTGGCGGCCACTGCTTCCAGTTTTACTTCCACGCCCGCCTTTTCCATTTCTCGGCGGGCGAACAGGCGCAGGTTTTCTCCTACCTCCGGCAGAATGGCCTTGCCGGAGTGCACAATCACTACCTTTATGTCGGAGGCTTTGAAGTTGTGAAAGTAACGGGCGCTGCTCTTGACCAGATCGTTTATCTCCCCTGCTACTTCCACGCCGCTGAAGCCGCCGCCCACCACCAGGAAGGTCAGATAAGAAGCCCGAACGGCTGCATTTTCGCAAACCTCCGCCTTTTCCAGTTGCTCCATAATGTGTGATTGCAAAGCGAGAGCGTCGCCCAGGGTCTTGAGTGGAAAGGCATGCTCGTCCATGCCCTGGATGAGCGAAAGGTTGACGGTATTGCCGCAGGTGAGTACCAGGTGGTCATAGTGCATGGGTCTCACCTGACCGTCATAGCCCTCATAAAAGAGGCGTTTTCCTTCAGGCAGTATGTTGGTCACTTCTTCAGCCCGGCAGATTACGCCCCGCAAGAGTTGCCTCAGGGGGGCACCCACGTCTTTGGGCTGCACGGTGGCGCTTACCACCTCGGCCAGAAGCGGGTGGAAGACCATATGGTTTTCGCGGTTGAAGAGCACCAGCTCCCACTCCGGCGGCAGCAGTTTCCTCAATGTGCGGGCGCATTTGACGCCGGCAAAACCACCGCCCACAATGATGATTCTTCCGCCCATAATTACCTCAGCTCAAGAGTTGCTTAAGGGTATCCTGGATGCCTGGGTTTCTTGGTCGGGTTTCTATATTGATTCGACGCGGCCTGCCACTTGTTTATATTGTGGATGGTAGCATAACGGTCTGTGAACTGTTTTCTTCTCGAGAGCATGCCTCAAGTAGTCGCTATGATAGAAGCATGACAGAGTCGGGATTTTAGACCAGAGGTTGGTTGACCAGGTGTTTGAGCATCTCTATTTTACCGATAGGCCCTTGAGTACCCTCAAGTCGGGTTATGACCTGGGCGGCGACGCCATAGATCTGAGCGGTTCTTCCGTCATTAGTTTTGGACGGGTTTTTGGTGAGGGAGAGAACGACGACGACGTGGACTATCAGTTTATGTCCAAGTGCCGTCCCGGCGAAAATTTTGCAGGTTGTCTGGATGTTGAGAAAGAGCAGCTTTCAGGCTATCCGCTCTTTTTCAGGCTGCTTTTCGACAAGCTCAAAGACGGTTCCGAACTCTTGCTCTTTATTCACGGCTACAGCCATTCCTTTGAAAAACTGACCGGCACTGTTGCTCGCCTGCATCGCCGCTATGTCAAAAATCCGCTTTCGCCCATCAAGCATGTGTTGGTTTTTTCCTGGCCGTCTGCCGGCAATGTCAGCCGCTATGCCTATGATCGCAAGGTGGTGGAAACATCTTGCGCGCACTTCCTGGAATTCATTCTGGAGCTTAGACGTTTCGCCAGGCAGTGCCTGACGGAAGAAGAGCGAGGTTCTTTCTTCGACCGGATTAATCTCATGGCTGTTTCCATGGGGAATTACTTGCTTGAGCGGGTCTTGCAGTTGGGGCAGTTGGAAAGTGATACCGATGCCACTTTCCACGAAGTTTTACATATGGCTGCCGATGTAGACAACCGGGCTTTGCATGAAAGCGGCGGTCTGGGAAAGCTGGCAAAAATGGCTAAGAGAGTGCATGTCTATTTCAATCGCAACGACCACTTGCTTTTGGTTTCTTCCGGCTTGCACCGGCGCTCGCGCCTGGGAAAAGATCCCCATAAAGAGAGTCTGGCCCCCGAGGCTCTCATTATTGATACCACCGACGTATCGGTGAAAGCCCTGATGGCCCCCGGTCAATTTTTCTCAAAGGAAGAGATGGATTATGCCACCTTGCACAATTACATGCTCAGGGTGGAAGCGGTTGTGCAAGACGCCAACCGGGTTTTGAGCCATGCACCGGCCCAGGCTATAGATGGCCGCAGCTATGGCGGCGGCTCACTTTTCTATTTGGGATAGGGCAAAGGGATCAGCCTTTGAGAACTTTGATCGGTGCCCCTTTGCGGCTGTAGCCGGGGAAGATGGCATCGGTTTGTTTGGCTGAAAGACCCAGATGCTGGGAAATGCCGTCGGTGAGTACCGAGCGGAAATCGGTTAGAACCGGTAGATCTCGACCTTCGTATAGGGCGCGGTCATTTAGACCCGACCAGTTGCCGTGCAACTTACCGCCATCGACGTTGCCGCCCAGAAGCCAGATGAAGTTGCCATGACCGTGATCGGTACCGCCGTTGCCGTTTTCCTTCACGGTGCGGCCGAATTCGGACATGACCATAATCAATGTCTTTTCGTAGGTGTTGCCCAGGGATGAAATAAGTTCACTTAGACCCTTGCCGACAACGTTCAGGTTATTGGCCAGTTGTCCCTTGCTGGCGCCTTGATTGACGTGGGTGTCGAAGCCGCCCAGGTCTACAAAGGCTACTTGAATTTTAGGCTCTTCTTTGATGAGCCGACCGACCTGCCTGCCGAAGCCGCTGAATTTGTTCGCCTGCAGGGCTCCCTGGTCGGCAGCCGTCATCTGGTCGGATAGTTTTTCGTTTATGGTAGCTCGGGCTTCCATGCCTTCGGCAAAAGCCACACCCAGATCATCGGTTCGACCGTTATACATTTTCTCAAAGGCCCTGGCGATGTAGGGGCTCTCCATGGCGTTCATGCGATTTTTGGCGGTGGGGGCATAGGTGGCACAGGCAATGGGACCCTGCAGGATGCGGGGGGTAGTGGCCCCGACATTGAGGGCTCGTACAGGCGATCCGTTGTTGGGTAGTTCTTTGAGCACCCGGTTTAGCCAGCCGGTGCTTACTACTTTGTTGCCGGGCATGCCGCTTTCCATGTAGTCCTGGGCATCGAAGTGAGAGCGGGTGGGATCGGGGGAGCCGCTATTGACCACGAAAGAGAGGGTTTTATTCTGCCAGTAAGGCATAAGTGGCGCCAGATTGGGGTGCAGGGCAAAGGAGCCGTCCAGTTTGATGGCTCCGCCTTCCTGTCCTGGTTTGGGGATGGCTATTTTTGGTCTCACCGAGTAGTAGCGGGGATCGTCGTAGGGCACCAGCACGGAGAGCCCGT